>JACCDR010516114.1_pt1 | contig 21981 bp, 23 predicted proteins | sample 7446431 | NCBI WGS metagenome assembly JACCDR01 (sample SAMN15323443, study PRJNA562643) | freshwater metagenome | isolation source: river surface water | place: USA:Blue River Watershed | collected 2017-08-17 | reverse complement strand
GGGGGCAGCGGAGGCGGGGATGCCAACCCATTCGCCAAAGCAACTTGGAACGTGACGGAGCAAATGAAGATCGCCCGCACGGACCCCGCGAAGGCGCAACGGCTTGAGGCCGCCGCAAAAGCCGGTTGACGAAAACGCGGATTCAGGCAATTCTCCATGCCATGGCGGCCCCGGTGGGGCCTTTCGCCATCCGCGCGGGGCGCGTGTTTCACGAAACAACACGCTCCGACCGCCGCGACCATTCGGCCAACGTAGGGGCACACCAACCTATTTTGACCCATGGCAAAGACAATGATTTCGGACGTGATCGTCCCTGAACTGTTCGACAAATACACGTCGCAACGGACAACGGAGCGCTCTGCGTTCTGGCAAGCTGGCATCGTGGAACGCTCCGAAGAGTGGGACGCGAAGGCCGCCGAAGGCGGGAAAATCCACAACATGCCGTTCTGGAACGACCTGTCCGGTTCGGAAGAAGTCCTCAACGACTCCGGCACCCTGACCCCCGGCAAGATCGACGCGGCGAAAGACGCCTGCACGGTCCACAACCGCGGGAAAGCCTGGTCCACCAACGACATGGCGGGCATCCTCGCCGGGTCCGACCCGATGGGGCAGATCGTGAACCGCGTGGGCGACTACTGGGCTCGCCGGATGCAGGCCCTCCTGCTGTCCAACCTGGTGGGCGTCTTCGGCGCCGCGTCCATGGCTGCCAACCTCGCGGAGATCCATTCGACCAGCGGCACCCCGAACGAAGGGAACCAACTCAACGGGACCACCCTCATTGACGCTGGCCAGAAGCTGGGCGACGCAAAGTCCCTGCTGACCGCCATCGCCATGCACTCCGCGGTTGAGGCGTCTCTCGCCAAGCAAGAACTCATTGACTGGGTCCAAGACAGCGAGGGCAAATGGACGATCCCAACCTTCCAAGGGCTGCGCGTCATCATTGACGACTCCATGCCCGTGGAAACGATTGATTCGGACCTCGTTTACACGACTTACCTTTTCGGGCAGGGGGCCTTCGCCTACGGCGAGCGCACGAACCCCATCGCCATTGAGGGCGGACACGGAACCTGGTCCACGGAGTTTGCGCGCAGCGCGCTGGCCGGGGACAACTACCTGATCAACCGCAAGCGGTTCATCCTTCACCCCCGCGGCATCCGCTGGACCGACTCCGTGAACGCCGGGCCTTCCCCGACGAATGCGGAAGTGGCCAACCAAGCCAACTGGGTTCGCGCCTACGACCCGAAGAACATTCGGATCGTCAAGGTCACGCACAACGTCCTCTAAAATCGCCCCGGGAGGGCAAAGGGGGCCGCTGGGACATTCGGGGGTTTGTGAACCTGGCGGCCCCTCCCCTTCCCAACCAAAAAAGCCATGGCCACGCGCAAAGCAAAATTGAAGCGGCTGGGGTCCCTTGTGGCCTTGTCGCTGGTCCCATCCATGAACGTCCTCCGGCTCGCCTCTGCGGTCGCGGAGGGCGAAACCATGACGGTGGGGAGCCACGTCTTCGAGTTTGACTACGACGGGTCCGTCACCGCCGGTCGGCTCAAGATTGATCTGTCCGGCGCCGCGGGCGCTGCTGCTGGAACGTCCACACTGACCAGCAACAACACAAACGTCACCGACGGGGACACTGTCACCATCGGGAGCACGGTTTACCGGTTCAAGAACACCATGTCGCAAGCCTACGATGTCAAAATCGGGGCCGATGCCGACGCCTCGCTCTTGAACCTGATCCGCGCCATCAACGGGTCCGGCACTGTGGGCACCGACTGGTTTGTGGGCACCGCGGTTCACCCCACGGTTTCCGCGGCGACCAGCGTCACGTCCCATGCGTTCCTCATCACGTCCAAGGCCAAGGGCACGGCGCAAAACGCCATCGCCACCACGGACACGGCGACAACGCTCTCCTGGACCGGCTCCACGCTGGCCAACGGAGCGGATGCGACCGGCGACCAAGCCGCGACCATCATCGCCGCGCAGGCCGGGACGCTGCAATCGTCCTACGCCTTCGAGCGGCCGGGGGCGAATGAAGTCCTGGTGCGGTCCAAGACCAGCCAGACGTTCCCATGCACGGAGACGCTGGCGGGGAGCAACAACGCCTGGGCAGTGGCAACGTCCTACGGTGGGGCCGACGCATCCGAACGATCCAACCAGATCTTTTCGCGCGTCCCCAACGCCGCGGAAGTGGCCATCGGGCGGATGCACTTCCCGGTCGGGTTTACGCCTGTCGCGGCCCTGGCGGCTGTGCGCGTGACCTCTACCGGAGTGATCAAGGCCCACGACGGCGCGCTGATCCTCGCCGCTGGCCGCGTCACCCTGGACAACACCGGTTCGACCGACTGGGCGACGACCGACACCGTGACGGTCATCGCCTCCTAAAGCGTCAGTCAGTGAAAATGAGCAAGCCCGCCGGGTCCAACGGAGTGAGAACCCGGACCCGGCGGGCGATTGCTTTTTCGGGGCCGTGCTTGATACTCGAGCCATGAACCCATCCGCAAACCGAGCACCCTCCCAAGGCCCCAGCCAAAAACGCGGTGTCGTCAGCGCCCTGACCGTCGCGCAGCGCGCCGTCGTCAAAGGACTGATCGCCGCCGCCCTGGACGAATTCGCCAAGTCCCACGGCCTGACCCGCGACCCCAAGGCCCCGCCGGCAGAGGACCACAACGCCACCCTGCGCACAAAGCCGCCGGAGGACCCGAAAGCAGAGGCCGAATCCACCGAAGGGGCCCCGCCGCCCGGCGTGCTAGACGACATGATCGCCAACTGCGCGGACTCCGATGTCCGCAAGGCCCTGGTCGCCATCGCCGCTGAAGATGCCCCCGACGCCGTCAAACTCCGCAAAGCGAAAAAGCTGCTGTCATGATCATAGTCGAAGACGGAAGCGGCGTTGCCAACGCCAACACCTACGTTGACCCCGCGGGGGCCTATGCGACCGACTACGTCGCGGGGCACCGCTACGCCACGCTGTGGGCCGCTCTGGACGCAAGCGGGAAGGAGGCGGTCATCCGACAGGCCACGCGCACCCTCGACGCCCTGGTCGCTTGGAAGGGGCAGCGGTCGAAGCGGGACCAAGCCCTCGCCTGGCCGCGGCGCGGCATGGTTTCCGACGGCTACGTCCTCACCGACTCGACCATCCCGGCGAACCTCAAGGCCGCCCTGATGGAAATGGCCTTCGCTCTGGCCGAGCGGAACCGCACGAGCGACACCGGCACAACCCAAGGCGTGAAAAAACTCAGCCTGGGCGAAGGCGCTCTCGAGATCGAACTCGGGGAGGGGGACCCCGCATCCGAACCCGTGGACATGGTCCCGCCGTTCGTCCTGCAGTTGCTCCGCGAATTCGGCGCCACCAGCACCGGCGGGTTCGCCATGGCCAAAGCCTATCGTCAATAATGGACATCATCGCCCTGGCAAAAAGCGGCGCGGACACCGCCTGGCAACTCGCGGATTCCGTGCTGAAGGCCGCCACGGTGAAGACCGGGCCGACGATCACCTATGACCCCGCCACCGATGGGAACGCCGTCGCCTGGGCGAATGAGGACGCCTGCAAGGTCCTACTCTACGGGGTCAAGCAGATCGTCGAACAGTCCACGGACCAACAGACGATGGGGCAGCAAAACAAGTTCACGGAGGGGACCATCCTCCTGCGCCTGAAGGACCTCGCCGTCCCCGCGACGACCGAATCGGAAATTGTCATCGGGGCCGATGCGTGGAAGGTTCACGAAATGCAGACCCCGCCGGGCGACGCCATCCAGATCGCCACCGTCCGCAAATGAAGGAGGACATTCCAGACCCCGAGGAACACCCGGAATTCGACGACGGGCGGGGCGAGCGCATCGCCGCTCTAGAAATGGCCGTCGAAGAGGCGAAAACAGAAGTCATCCTCGCCGAGGCCACGGTCCGGGAAACCCGCGCGGAAGTCGTCAAGGCCAAGCTCGAGGCGCAGGCCGCGCAACAGCAAATCGCCATCCACGAAGCCCAACTGCAAGGCAATGAGGCCCACGCCGGACTCATGCGCTACAAGCTGAAGGTGGCCAAGCGCGAGCTCGCCAAGGGCAGGAAGGAGGAAGAGTAGATGCCGACTTCGGACTTCAACGCCCCGCTTGAGAAGTTCGCGAAGCTGATCGACGTGAACCTCGCGACCGTCGTCCGGGTCATCACCGGCGACTTGTGGGGAATGATCACACAACGCACGCCAGTGGACACGGGGCGCGCGCGCGCAAGCTGGCAAGTCAGCGAGGGCAAGCCAAGCATGGCCGCCCCGTCTCCCGGAACCTACGGGCCGCCTTCCGCCGTGTCCGCCGGTTTCGAGAACATCAGCGGCACGCAGCCCGTTTACATCGTGTCGAATCTCGACTACATCGAGGCCCTCGAGAACGGCTGGTCCAAGCAGGCCCCGGTTGGCATGGTGGCTATTTCCATTGCGGAAGTCGAAGCGCGGATCGAAATCCTGACCGAGAAGATCGAAAAAGGCTATGTATGAACTTCCGCCAGCGCTGCCCATCACCACGCACACGCCGGAGCCGCTGGACCCTGCGGTCGCGGAGCACATGCGCGTTTATCGTTCCATGAAGGGCAACCCGCCGCCGGCCGGGGAGCGTGAGGACGCCTTCCTGACGGGACGGCTGACCCTCGACGACCTCACGGACAAGCCGGAAATGCCGTTGTATCAAAACTGATGGAACGAACCCGCCAACTCATTGCGGCCCGCTGGGCGGCGTTCTGGACCCCGATAGTGGGATCGCATTTCCCCGTGTTCCCGGACAACCACGCGGCGCCGCTGCCCGACAAGGCCCCGTATGGCCGCCTGACCATCATCGAGGGGGAAACGGACCCCGCATCCATCGGGACGAAGCACACCCGCTGCATGGGGCAAATGGTCGTCCAGATCTTCCTTCCGCAGGAAACCGGCACCGCCCACGCCACGAAGGCCGCCGCCGCGATTGCCAACGAATTCGATCACTTGGAACTGCTGGCGGATGACGCCGGGACGAAGACGCACATTGTCTTTTTGACGACCTCCCTCACGCCCGCGGGCGCGCGGAACGGCTACCTTCAGCACAACGTCTGGACGAAATTCAGGCGTGACACCATCAAGCCATAGATTATTCTCAGCCCATGTCCGACTCCAACAAAACAGAACTCTCCTACGTCAAGGAAACGTCCTTCGGGGTCGTCCCGACAAACCCCGCTTTCCAGAAACTCCGGTTCACCGGGGAAACGCTCCGCCACGCCAAAGACACCATCCAGTCCGAAGAAATCCGGGCCGACCGCCAGATCACGGACCTGGTCGAAGTGGGCAACATGGCCAACGGAGAAATCAGCTACGAGTTTTCGTCCGGCACGTTCAACGCCTTGATCGCCGCGGCGTTGTGCGCCTCGACCGCCGTCGGGATCGTTGTGAATGAAACGACGACCGTCACCGTGGATGCCAGCGATAACAAGATCTCGAGGGACGCCGGGTCCTGGGGCGTGACGCCTATCCCCGGCCAGTTCGTGCGCATCAGCGGCCTGGCCACCCCGGCCAACAACGGGATCAAGCGCGTCGTCAGCGCGGACGCGAACGACATCATTGTCGAGGCCGGAGGGTTCACCACGGACGAAACCAGCGTCGCCGCTGTGGGCATCCGCGGGACCGCTTGGAAAAACGGCAACGTCAACCATAGCTTCAGCCTCGAGCGCAAAATCCTCGACCCGTCGAACGCCGATTTCTTCCAGACATACGTCGGAATGCACGTGGACGAATGGACGCTGTCGGCTGTCTCCAAGCAGATTCTCAAGGGGTCGTTTACCTGGATGGGCAAGCTGGCGGAACTGTCGGACACCCCGGCCAGCGGCTCGACCTACGGCGCGCAGACGTCAACGCAGGTTATGAACGGCACCCGCCACGTCGGCGCCATCACGCGCGCAGGCGCGGTGCTCACCGAGAAACTCCGGGAAATCACCTTCACGGTCAAAAACAACCTCCGCGCGAAGGACGCCCTGGGCATCACCGGCCCTTACGAAATCGGCCTCGGGTCCTGCGAAGTGACCGGCAAAGTGAGCGCCTACTTCAAGGACAACGTCCTGTATCAGGAAATGATCAGCCACGGCTATTCGAGCCTGGGGGCCGTGTTCACCGATGGCGCGGGCAATACGTTTGCCTTCCTCCTGCCGAAGACCGTCTTCAGCACCGGCGACCCCAACGCGCAGGGGCAAAATCAGGACATCATGCTCGACCTCAACTTTCAGGCCATCCGGGACCCCGACACCGACGCGACGATCATCGTCACGCACATTCCGGCACCGTAAACGAATTCTTCCCGGGCGGGAAGACATGCAACGAGACGAGGGAGGCCGTCGGGGAAACCTGGCGGCCTCTTTCGTTTGACGCATCGCAAGTGATGCGGTAAACCGTGGCCATGGACCTTTCCGAATTCAAGACCGACCCCAAGATGGAAGATGGCGTGTGGATTGACTACGCCGAGGGCGTGTCGTTCAACGTCGCCAGCATGGCGCGCAAAGCCTACAATAAGGCCGTCGCGAAGCACCGGTCGAAGGTCCCCGCCCACAAGCTCCGGGACCCGCAAGTGGGGGAAAAGATCGTCATGGCCGCCATGGCTGACGCCTGCTTGAACGACTGGAAGGGCCTTACGGAGGACGGCCAGCCGTTCCCCTGCACAGCCGAGAACAAAGCGAAGGTCCTGGCCATCCCTGCCTTGCGCGAGTGGATCGCCGGGCAGGCCGCCGACCTGACGAACTTCCAAGCGGAGGCCGAGGCGCAGGACGCAGAGGACTTGAAAAGCGGTCCTGAAGTGGCATCTGGCGAATCCGCATAGCGACTACCTGCGGGGGATGGCGGACGACGCCCTCGAGGACGACAAACCCGAGGACATCCCGCTGGCCATCATCAACAAGCCGGACCTCGACCCGTTCCTCGAGTCCGTCCTCGAAGCGTATTTCCTCCTGAATCAGGGGAGGACCATGTCCATCGGGATGGGCGTTTCTCGGACCTTCGGAATCCCGGCGTGCGACGTGATCCGGGTGGCCGAGGCCCACGGCTTCGACCCTCTCTACTTTTTGCGAATGACGCGGGCGCTGGATGCGGTATATCTGGAGGCGGCAAACAAGACCTGAAACTATGGACATCGCCCGCCTTGGACTCGTAATTGACCCCACCGAAGCCGAGGAAGGAGCACGCCGCGGGAAAAAGGCCGCGCAGGAAGTCGGGCAGGCGTTCAAGGACGCCGAGAAGGCCATGAGCGACGCCGCGGGCAACGGCGGAAAGAAGGTCAAAAAGCTGGGCGACGACACCGAGGAAGCGGGCGACAAGGCGAAGAAAGCCGCGACCGACTTCGGGCGCGCGGGCAACGCCTTTACATCCGCGGTCAACCGCGCCACCGGGGGCATTGCCATTCTGCGCGGGGCCGCCTCCGGCGACGCCTTCGCCATCGGGGCTGTCTTTACCGCCCTGGTTTCCAAGGTCGCCAGCCTGGGGACCGTCTTCGCGAAGGTCCTCACGGACGGAAACAAGCTGACGACCATCGGGACCGCGGCGAAACAAGCCGCGGCCGGCGTGGCCATCCTCGCCACCGTGCTGGGAGGGCTGCTGCTCATCATCGGCCCTATCGTGGCGGGCATCGCCGCCTTGAAGACCGGCTTCGGGCTGCTGGGGGATTCCATAGACCGGGCCGCCGAGATCGAGACGTTCACCACGCAATGGGCGCACGTGCTGGGGTCGTTCGACGCCGCCGAGAAGAAAATGGAAAGCCTCGCGCGCTTCGCCAACAGCACGCCCTTCAACCTGCCTGGCGTGACGAAGGCCGCGCTGCTCATCGGGGACCTGGGCGAGAAGACGCTCGAGGGCGAAGAGGGCCTCCGGCGCATCGGCGACGCCGCCGCGAAGGCACAGCAACCCATTGACGAAATGGCGGGCCTCATCCAACGGCTTTACGGGAACATCAAGGCGGGGGTCGGGGGCGGGGATGAACTCCGGCGCCTGGTGGACTTCAAGATCATCACCCCGGACGAAAAGCTCGCCATCGGGGGCCTCGCCGAGGACGCCAACAACTTCGCGCAGGCGTGGGGAATGGTCGTAAAGGCCATGGACCGTTCGCAAGGGTCAATGAAGATGCTGTCGCTGACCTGGAAGGGCGTCGTCTCGACCATGGAAGACGCCTGGGACACCATGCTCGCCGCCCTCGGAAAGCCCATCATCGCGGGCCTGAAGCCGCTGCTGGGAGACGTGACCAGCGTCATTGATTCGATCACCGCACAGATTCGGCAGTGGGAGCCGCAAATCCAGCGGATGGCCGCCTCCATTACCGCGGTCGTCCGCACCGCCGCGCAGGACGGCGGCCTCGAGATCAGCCTGAAGGCCGCCGCTGACGCATTCGGGGTTTACCTGCGTCGGGGGATCGCTATCGGGGCGGAAGTGATGAAACCTTACTTCGGCCCCGTGCTGACGTTCATCAAGGACATGCTCGTAGAGGCCGCCAAGGCGTTCGGGGCCGCCCTGGTCGCTGCCATCAAGATGGCCGCGGCGGACGCCAGCACGGGCATCCTGGCAACAGTGATGGGCAAGGGAGAGGGATATGAGAAATTCAAGCGCGACAACGCGGACCTGGCCGCGGTCCCGACAGGCCAGTGGGTTTCGCCGTCCGCTGAAGACGCCGCCAAGGGCACGAAACCGTTCTGGCTGCCTTCCTCCACCTGGACCCGCGACACCCCCACGGACAACAGCGTGGCCGCCCCGTCGAACCTGCCGGAGACAGACGTCACCGTGAAGGTGGACAATATGCTCCTGCCCCCGATGCGGAACGCGGAACAGTCCTCGAAGTGGGCGGACATCATTTCCAAGGTCGAGAAGGACATCCCCGATACGGACGCAATGAAGGAGTGGCAAACCCGCTACGGCTCCGAAGTGGACAAGGTCCTCGCGGAGTCCGCGCAGTCCACGGACGACAGCCTGATCCCGAAGAAAGCCGAGGGGGAGGCGTTCAAGTATCAAGCCGCCGAGAAGGCCAAGAAGTCGAAGTCCGGCGGGGGCAAGTCCGAACTGCAAATGGAGGCCGACCGCGTGTTGAAGGACATCGCCACGCCCGACGAAACCTTCCAAAAAACGATGGGGCAACTCGAGAAGATGCGGGACGCGGGGCTGCTGACCGAACAGCAATACCAGCGCGCGCTGACGAAGGCGACCGCAGATCACGCCGAGGCCGTGGCCAACTTCGCCGAACAGACGAAAAAGGCCGCGACCGCGAACATGAGCGAGTTGCAACGCATGATGGCCGCATGGGGGGATCTCAAAACTCAAGTGGACCGCGCCAGCGTGGACATCAGTCAAAGCATCGCGCAGAACATGACGCAGGCCCTCACGTCCTGGATTGACGGGAGCAAGTCCGCCAGCGAGGCGTTCGGCGACATGGCGAAGGCCATCATCAACGACATCCTGCAGATCATCCTGAAGCTGATGATTCAATACGCCATCCAGTCCGCTCTTGGAATGGTCGTGGGCACTCCCACGGTCGGCGCCGTCGTGAAGCATGAGGGCGGGGACGCCAGCACCGGCCCACGGCGCGGGATCGGGGCTTCGACGTTCACCGGAGCGGCGCGCCTGCACAACGGCGGCATGGTCGGGCTGAAGGAGGGGGAAGTCCCGGCCATTCTCGAGAAGGGCGAACAGGTTCTCACGCGCGAGCAAGCCCGCCAGCAAAAGAAGGACCTCACCGGCGAGGGCAACGCCAGCAAGACGCAGAACCTGCAAATTCTGAACGTGACGGACCCGCGGTCCATCGGCGAGTATATTTCCGCAAACCCGGACATCATCGTGAACACGATAGGCCGCCGCGCGCCGGAAATCCGCCGGGCCTTGAAGCTCAACCAGTAGCATGGCGATCCCGTCCACCGACAACCAGCCGCTTGTCTTCGTCACCCGGCAACCGGCGTGGGAGCGGGAAGTCACGCTCGAACAGGGGATGGCGACGACCATCTTCACCGGCCGGTCGAACCTCGAGCAACGGGTCCAGCAAAGCCCGCGCGCGAACTTCCGGCTGGGCTATGAAACCGTGTTGAACCGGTCCGGTTGGAAACTGCGGGAGGAACGGACCGCCGTCGAAATCCGCACGAAGCTGGTCGTCCCGTTCTGGCCGCGCAAGCGCGTGACCGCCTCGACCATCGTTTCCAACCTGGTGAGCATCAGCGGCAAGAGCACCCCGGACTGGTTCACCCCCGGGGACTACATCTACCTGTTTCACACCAGCGTTGGGGGATACTTCCGGCTGATCGTGGACACCGGCTCGAGCGACCAGCAACTGGAACTGGAAGCGGACCTATCGTCGCCCGTGTTCCCCATCGGTAGCGCGGTTTACCCCTGCCGGTTTTGCCTGCGGGACATCGGGGACGGCCAGTTTGAGGGCCTGTCCGAGGACTCTGTGATCGAGAAACTCGCCTTTATGACGCTGTGAGCCTCTACTATCCGACATTTTACTGGCGGCCCGACTTCACCACGGACCCGGTCCATTCGATCCTCGCCACGCAAGACGTCGTGAAGCTGGCGCCGTCGGAATCCATGGCCGTTTTCCCGGACCTGCAAAACGATCACGTTTTCGCCTTCGGCTTTGCCCTCACGGACCCGGTCGAGACGGACGCCCTCTTCGATTTCTTCCGGGACCGCGCGGGGCGCTGCTTTCCGTTCTACGTCCCAAGCTGGCGGCGCGATCTCGAGATCAGCCAAGCATACCCCGCCGGGTTCCGGGTGCCCATCCTTTACGACGGATACGCCGAGGACCACCTGGACGAAGCCCACGAAGACCACTACGGGCGGCAAATCTTCGTTTGGTCCAAGACCGGCGGCCTGTTCGTGGACCGCGTTGTCCGCGTGACCGAAGGGATCACCGGCGAGGAAATCCTCGAAATGGCGTCCCCCTGCCCGTTCCCCATTGACCCCGAGACGTGCCTCTGTGGCTACGTCCACCTATGCCGGTTCATGGAGGACCGCCTTCAGTGGCGATTCATGCTCCCGAGCGTGGCCACCCTGAAAATCACCTTCCGGGGGATTCGCCAGTGGACGCAGAACGAACAGGAAAACGACGTCGAGTCCCTCGATCAATATGGTTCGCTGGGGTTCCTGCGCCTGGTGCAAACCGTGGACCTGACGGAGCCGCTCAACAACCGCGCTGGCTACAGCCTGGGGCCTCAGAACCTGCATTACACGCAAGACGCGGCCTACTCGACGCGCTGGGCCGTCTGGCCAGCCTCTAGCGGCGTCCGGCTGAAGCGGGTCCCTACTGGTGAAGTCATCTTCCCCGACGAAACAGGGACGAACTCTGCCCTGTTCGTGGGCACCGTGGCCAGCGATCACTTCACGCTGTGTTTTGACCAAAACGCCTACGAAGTCATCGCCTACCAGAAGACGGCCTCGACCATCGAACTGCGGCATTTCTTCAACGGGGTTCCCACGACGCACGGCTGGACGGGCATTGACCCGATCTGCGTTTACAACGGGGATCTAGACGGGACGCTCGAGACGGAGGACACCGACGTCGTTTGCTATTACACGAAGCCCGGGACCAACGTCCTGTTCTCGCGCTTCCAGAGGGACAACTTCGAGGACGAATACATCGCCGCGCTCCTGCCGGCCAAGCCGCTGGCGCTGAAGCGGGCCTACGTGAACCTCGACCGGGAAATGGTCCTCGAGTTTCTCGACGAAGGGCTGCGGAAGGCCGAACTGTTTTCGGACATCTACCCCGAGCCGCCGCCGGACCCGGACCCCGAGCCGATAACGATTGTCGAGGCCATCATGGACCCGGACGTCGGCAAAGCCGGGCCTCTGTCCATCAGTGGCGGCGAGTATCTGCCCGCCATCGTTTGGGCCGACGGCGGACCGTATGAGGGCGACCATCCGGCGTTCACGGAATCCAGCGGCGCGGGGCCTCTCGCCGTGTCGGGAAGCTACGATCCCGCCGTCCTCACGTCGGATGCGCAGTCCGACACGGGCGGCGCCGGGCCTCTCGCCTTGACGGGGGCCTACACTTTGGGCATCATTACCGCCGACCCGCAGGCCGACGTTGGCAGCGCGGGGCCGCTCGGAATCACTGGAACCTATGCCTTCTACGTCCTCGAAACGTCATCGCTGCTTGATAACGCCGGATCGGGTCCCCTCGCTCTCTCGGGCGTTTACGAACTCGCCTGAAGAACGCCGCGAGATTCTGGACCTGCCCCACACCGCCGCGCGCGGGAGGGTGCAATGTCAGGTCATTGACTGCAAGACGAAGCAGGTCGTCAGGGAATACCCCTGGCAGGAAAACCTGATTCTCGACGTGGGCCTCGACATGATTGCAACTGGCCAGTGGGCCGACTGCATCGGCTACGGGGCCGTGGGGACCGGCAATACGCCCACAAAGGACCTCCCGGACGGGTTCTACACCCGGAGCGGAACGACCGTGACGCGCGAGAGCGGAACCCGGGATTTCATCGCCGGAGACGTGGGCAAGCTGCTCCGCTTCAGCGACGGCACGGAGTCGAAGATCACCGTTTACACGAACGCGACGACCGTCACCGTGGCGGACAGCGGGACCGTCCCCCTGGTCGCCCCCACCGTGGCCATCACCGCCGCCACCAGCGGCCCCACGTCGTTCACCATCACCGCCGCCGGGCATGGCCGCGTCGCGGGCGACCGCATCACCATTGCGGGCGTGACCCCCTCCGGCTACAACGGCAACTGGACCGTGGACAGCGTGGCGGGGAACGACATCGTCGTCTCGAGCAACGCCAACCCCGGCACCGGGACCATCTTCGGAACCGTCAAGCTGGCCGCCCGTCCGGTCATCCTCTACCGCGTGGCGCAGACGGCCCTCGCCAGCCAGACCGAACGGAGCGCGGTTTACCCTCAGTTCCTATGGCCGGACGGCAATCCGGCCAGCACAACCCTCCTGGACACCGTGGCCGCCAAGGTCACGTTCCGGCGGACCTACGACTTCAGCGAGCAAGTCGGATCGGTGAACTACACCGAAGTAGGGATCGCCCCGGCGTCCAGCGGGAACCTGTTCTCCCGCATCCTGCTTTCGGGTGCTGTGACCGTCGCCGCGGGGCAGGCGATCCGGGTCAAGTATGAACTGGTCGTCCGGGTTTACGGGGGCCTCAGCGGGGACCAAACCACGATTGACGGCGGGATCACCGGCTGGCCGCGGCCCTACAATATTTCGAGCATCACGAGCACGGGGTCGAACTTCACCGTGACGTTGTCCGAACCCCATCACTACGTCATGGGCGGCAAGATCAACATTGCCAACGCCAAGCGGCCCCGGACGGCCATCACCGTGGCGAGCTCCACGGGGTCCGACTTCACGATAACGGCGGTCGCGCATGGCCGGTCCCCTGGCGACGTCGTCGTGATCGAGGGCATGACCCCGTCGGCCTACAACGGCACCTGGGCCATCGCCACCGTCCCCACGTCGGACACTTTCACGGTCGCCTCGCTCCTGAATCCGGGGAACGGGACCGTCTTCGGCAACGTCCGGCAACAGGAACCCGGAACCTGGTATAACGGCGAATGGACCGTCGCTTCCGTGACCTCGACGACCGTCGTCGTCACCAGCGCCATCAATCCGCCGGCAGCGGGAGCCGATGGAACCGTCGTGAACAACCTCAAGCGGAAGTTTGTCCTGGTGCAAGCGGGCGTCGGACCGCTGATCCGCAATACCGGGTCCGGCATCTATGGCGATGTCCCGGAGAGCGGGGCCACCACGTATTTCAATTTCGTTCTGGCCGGGAATGAAGTCTCGAAGCCCGGGGGAAGCGGGTCGTCCTTCTTCTACGGCCTGCTGGAAGGAACCGGCAAAATGGCCGTCCAAGTGCGGGCTACGCAACCGACCTCCGCGCCTGGCTCCGCTGTCTGGCCTGGACAGTGGAACGTCTCCACCGTGCGGAAAATCGGCGGAACCACCACCGGGTCGTTTTCGGCTTCGGAAGAAATCCCAGCGGAAAGCGGAGCGCCAACGACCGCGCGCCACGCGACGGAAGACACCTACACCGCGGGGAATTTTTACCGCACGTCCACGGTCACATTCGGCGCCACGTCCATCAACCAACAGGACATCAAATACATTGACGTGGGCCGCCCCACCGGGACCACCCGGACCGCCAACGTCGCGGGCTATTTCGTTTTCGAGGAACCCCAGCGCAAGGACTCGACCTATAAGCTGACCCTGGTCGTCCGCCGGTCCTGGGGCCGCGACCTCACCGTCTCCCCCTCCTGATGCCTGACACCGGCAACCAACCGGCGCCATACTTCGCCGACGAACAGTCACCGCATCAGGCGGCGACCTACCTCTACGTCCTTCACCACGAGAACGGCACGGCGCAATTCTGGACCACGTGGAAGTTCCCGATCTTCGTGGCGAACCTGCCCGCGAACCTGCAGGCCGATGACCCGCAGGAATTCACGCCGATGCAGGTCCACCATGAGGCCATCAGCATCAACAGCCGATTCGAGGACCGGTCCACCATGCTGTCGGTCCAGTCCAACGTCCCCCAACTGCGGAAGTTCTTCAGCATCGCCGCCGCCGTCCGGCTGAACTGCTACATTTACCGCGTCAGCGGGCACGCCCTGAAAGAGGGCCTCGAGATTGACGCCAGCCTCCATGCGGTCATCATCGAATCCGGGTTCCTGTCGGAATTCGGTTTCCAAGAGAACATCATCGCCGCGAAGCTGACCCCGCCGCCCCTGGCCACCGACCGCGCCGTCCCGCGGTTTTTCTTCGGTCGTCTGTGCAACCATGCCCTGTATGGCGTGGGCTGCAATCTGGACAAGGACGACTTCAGTTTCGAGACGGACATCGTCAGCGTGAACCCCGCGCAGCGCGAGATCGTCGTCACCGGAAAGAAGGTCGGCGCGGCAAGCGACTACTTCACGGGGGGTTATTTCGCACACCCCGAAACCGGGATGAACTTCACCATTGCCTGGTCGGCATTCGACGGCCTCAACACGAAGTTCAAGCTGTGGAACTGGCACCCCGAACTGGCCGCCGCGCAGGACCTGACGGCCTACGCCGGATGCAAGCACACCACCGCCGATTGCACCAACCGGTTCGGCAACCAAGCCAATTTTGGAGGATTCCCCCACGTGCCAGCGAAAAATCCGGTCACGAATGGCGTCCAATAAATGCAGCTACAACGGGATCGAACTCCGCTACAAATGCGGATGCGGAGAAACTCACACTGTGGATCTGGTCACGTCCGACCGGTTCAAGTGGAACGGCTCGTTTGAGTCCCCGACCATCACCCCGCAGGTTTTGCGCGAGCGGTCCATCCTGCTGCCCGTGCTGGTCATCCACCGATGCAGGCACGCCGTCACCGCCGGAGTCATCGCCTACGCCAGCGATTGCACGAACCTCCTTTTAGCTGGAAAAAGCCAGCCGATGCCGGACTGGTGAGGCCATGGAACCATCGTTACCGCAAATTTGCGGTCACGGGGAAGTCTGGACCCCGGAACGTCAGGAAAAAGCCAGAAAGGCCGTCCATTCATGGGCGGGAACACCCCACAAAAACCGCCTGCGCGTGAAGGGCCTGGGCGTTGATTGTGTGAATTTTATGCACGCCGTCCTCATCGAGGCCGAAGTCGTGGAATTCTCCCGCCTGCCTTTCTACGACGAACGCCTCGGGGCCTTGCGGAAAACGAACCTGATCGAGGGGATTATCCTCGCCCACGTCACGGCGACTGTGCATCCGCCGGAGGACCCCCAGTTCGGCGACCTAGTCATCTGCAAATGCGGACGCCAGACCAACCACGTGGGCGTCATCATTGACGGCGAAGTCTGGCATTGCCCCTTCGGGTCCGGCGTCGGCCCCGAAAGCTGGGATGACCGCTGGCGGTCCCGGACGCAATCGCTTGTCAGAATCACGAAACCCGGCTACACGAAATCGCCGGGTTCGCTGACCTGGCCGGACATCCAGAAAATCATAGACGCATGAGACTCCCGATCAAAGCGGAAACCGCCTTCTACAACGGCCTGAAGTTTTACCGCTACCCGGAATCGAGGAACAAACGGCTGCGATATTTTTCGCGAGGCGGGGACTACCTTCACCGCATCGTTTACGAAGACAATTTCGGACCCATCGCCCCCGGGTTGCATATCCATCACAAGGACGGCGACATCACGAACAATGCGCCCTCGAATCTCGAGGCCCTGACGCACGCCGAGCACATGCGCCGCCATCCCAAGCCGCGATCCGTGAGGGCGCAAGACATGGTCAACCTCAAGGTCGCCATCGCCGTGGCAACCGTGCGCTGCCACGAGCCGGAGCGTAAAAGGACGTTCGCGGGGACCATCAAAAAAATGTGGGCAAACCGCGAGCCGAGGACCATCGTTTGCGTCCATTGCGGGGCAGGGAAATTGACTTCCTGCATGAAGCCGGTTCTATACTGTTCCACCCGCTGCAAGCAAGCATTCAAAAGGAAGGGATAATTAAGAATGTCGAGCAATCAATGGGTGAACTACGGCATAGCAATCGTTGTGGGCCTCGTGACCTTCGGGGTCGGCTGGTATGTCGGATTCGCCTACGCCGCGACCGCAGGACTGCTCGCAACCTCGCTGACCGCCAGCTACCTCAACGCGAAGTATGCGCGCCCAAGCCTGGGCGGCGTGAAGGGCCTCGGGTCCAGCGCGTTTGGCCGGCAGGAAACCGGCGGGGGCAAGGACGCCGCCGCGCAGTCCCTGCAAATCAACTCATCGTCGGAAGCCCTGGCGATCCCGGTCGTCTTCGGAATCTGCCGGATCAGCGGAAACTTTCTGCGCTACGACACCAGCACATTCCGGGTCGTCCCCATCATCGAGCGCATCCAACGTGACCCCTCCGCGGTCGCCTATGACAAGGCCGTCGCGGCCTACCGGTCGAACCCCTCGAAGGTCAACCACGCTCTGGACAGCAAGGCCGCCAAGCAGTCCGGCGGTGGCGGCGGCAAGGGCGGCGGCGGGTCATCCTCTCCCCCTCCTTCGACCTCGCTTTCGGGCAATGAGAAAATCAACGCCTACACGCAAATCCTGCTGGAAAACGACGCCAGCGGACGCAAGCCGCTCCCGAAGGAATACGACGAAATTATCGTCGGCTACAAGTATTACCTGACTTGGGAACTGGGGTTCTGCATGGGGCCTGTGGACGCCCTGCTGGCCATGCGCTGCTTTCCCGGCGAGGAAGCCACCATCAACAACGCCGCGAACCCCACCGTCACCGGCAACTCTTCCGTCTTCACCGGACGCGGCGCCGAATCCGGCGGGACGATCCGCTTCTACCGCGGGACCGCAAACCAGACTCGAGACAACGCGGACCCCTACAAAAAGGCGACGACGAACTACCGCAACGTGTGCTTCGCCGTGTTCCAGAACTATTGGATGGGCAACTCTCCGGCCCCGTCCAGCTACAGCGCGGAAGTCCAGCGGTTCCCCGTCGTCCTGGATGGCGCAGGCGTCGCCCTGACGGACTTCCCGGTCCGCGGGGGCTATGCACAGACGGCGAAGACGTTCTCCGGCCCGTCCTGGGCCGCTGGCGTGCTTTCTGTGACCTGCACCGGCCACGGCTACGCGGTCGGCGACAAGGTCAAGATCGAGGGCACCACGCCAGCGGGCTGGTCCGGCAAGCAGTTTGTCGTCGCGTCCACCCCCACGGCCAACACTCTGACCCTGACGGCCCCCACCAACTACGGGACGATCACCACGCCGGGAAAGCTCCGCGCGGCCCCGCATCCCTGCTACGACGACGCCAACCCCGCCGCCATCCTTTACGAGATTTTCACGAACAAGCTGTGGGGGCAGGGGCTGGACCCGGACCTCATGGACATAGAGTCGTTCCGGCAGGCCGCGCACTACTTCGCGGACAATAACATCGGGATGTCCTTCAGCCTCGAGCTACAGAACGTCGTCAGCGACGCCGTGGAAATCATCAAGAACCATGTGGACACGGTCGTCCTGTGGGTCGGCGACAAGCTGCGATGCCGCGTGATGATGGACCGGAGCCGGGCCTATGACCCCATGGTCGTTCTGACCAGCGACAACGTCGTGAAGCCCGCCATCACCCGGCCTGCCTGGCCGTCCACGGTCAACGAACTGCGGGTCGAATTCACGAACCGGCAAAACAACTTCGGGAGCGAAATCGTGCTCTGTCAGGACTTGGGGAACATGGCCACGGTTCAACGGATCAACTCGACGAAGCTCCACCTGCCGGCCTTCAGCAACCGGCGCGTTGTCGAAAGCCAAGGCCCCCGGATTCTCTCCGGGATGTCCTACCCGCGCGCGACCCTCAAGTTCACGATGAACCGCTTCGAGACGCGGATGCAGCCGGGCGACTTCCTGAAGTATATCAACAACGAATTCGCCGACGGGAGCATTGTCACGTTCTGGCGGGTCATCGAGATAACGGACGGGGAAAAGAACGACGAAGGGATCAACGTGATTTGCGTGGAGGACGAATTCGCCACGCCCACCACCGACCCCGGCGCGCCGTTTGAACTGCCGATCCCGGCCTACGAAGGACGGGGCCTCAACGACGACGAAGACGTCCATCAGGGGTCCGGCCTGAATGACGACTACGTCCCCGGCGACATGACCTTCGCCATGCGGGAACTGACGATCTTCCAGTCAGACGCGCAGCGCCTGGTTGCCCTGTTCGCACAGCGCCGGAACGGCTTCACCACCGGCGTAAAGTTCCTCTACCGGGTCAATGGGAGCGGCGGGGACTTCCGCGACATGGGTGTCCTCACGCCCTGGGCCTCGCTGGCCACCCTGAAGACCGACATCCCCAGCACGTGGCCGCTGGCCACGCGGATCGGAACCTACGTCTTCGACCTGCAGCTAGACGACGAAACCGAGGCCGCGGATTTCCTCGAAAAATGCTCGACCGCCCCCACCGATGCGGACGGGCTGGACATCGTCACCGGCGCGCAGATCAACTTCCTTTTCATCGGGGGCGAGATCTTCCAAATTGCGCAGGCCATTGACCAAGGAACGCCGGGCTGGGTCACTGTGACCGCCTATCTTCGGAGCCTCTACGGGACGGAGCGCGAGGCCCATGTCATCGGCGACCGGGCCGCCTACGTTTACGAGTTTATCCCCTTCGCGCATCTGCTCCACTATGACGACGTCCCGATCAACGGGCTGCTGGACATCCGGGCCATCCCGATTTCGCTCAACGGGCAGGAAGGCGACCCGTTCGACTTCACCTACACGCTGACCAACCGCGCGCGGAAGGCCCTGCGCGTGGAAGTCGTCGAAGTGGCAAGCATCGTGGGCAGCGACTGGACGGTCATCTTCCGGCCTCGCTTCCACAACCGCGGGAGCGAATTCGACAGCGACATCGAAGTGGACCTCGAGATTTTGACCGGAGCCATTCCGACCGGCTACGAGTTTTACGTCATGCCTCAGAACGTGGCGAACGCTGACCTTGCGCCAGCGCCGGTCAAAGTGATCCCCTTGTTCACGCCGGACGACGGCGCGGGCGTGGACGCCAGCGTCGGAACGATTGAGTTTGACTACACCGTCCCCGCGACGACCCATCACCTGGTGCTGTATCAGGTTTTCGACGGCGTCCTGGGCGAACCCGCAACCGTGCTTCCATAATGGCCATTCTAACGAACACTGGACTCGAGACGGCCCCCACGGGGACCCTCAACAAGCTGGCGATCATCAACGCCAACTTCGCCCGCATAGACGAACTCTTTTCCGCGGCGTTGGACAGCGGGGACCCGCAATTCGGCTGGGTCGAAACGCTGCTGGGCGAGCAAGCTGCGATGGAAACCATCGCCTACGACGGAACGGATACCGTTTCGTTCAAGGGCCGCCGGATGAAGTTTCTCAGCCTGACGGGAAACAGCGTCATCACCTGGGCGGACAAGCATGATGGCCGGTCCATCTTCCTGATCCTGAAGACCGACGGGACCGCGCGCACCGTCACCTGGCCGGGCGGCATGGTCTGGAGCGGCGACGCCGTCACCACGATTCCCGCCAGCACGACCTACATTGTCCTGCTCTACAGCACCGGCCCCAATGACGCCGACGTCGTGGGCGCGAAGCTGGGCAGCAAGACGGGCCGCCAAACGATCTGGATACCAGCCGGAGCCATGACCGCCCGGACGACCAACGGGGCCGCCACGGGCAGCGTCGAGACGACCACGAACAAGGTCATGCTCCCGACCCTGGACTTCGACACCAGCACGCAGGAATTCGCGCAATTCAGCGTGCAAATGCCCAAGTCCTGGAACGCCGGGACCGTAACCGCCCGCTTCCTCTGGAAGCACGCCGCCACCACCACGAATTTCGGCGTGTGTTGGGGCCTTCAAGGGCTGGCGCTGTCGGACGACGACGCCGCGGACGCCGCCTTCGGCACGGCTGCGGAAGTGACGGACACCGGCGGCACCACGAACGACCTTTACCGCACGAGCGAAACCAGCGCGATCACCATCGCCGGGTCGCCAGCCGTGGGGGACAACATCATCTTCCAAGTTTACCGGAAGCCAGCTGACGCAGGCGACACCCTCGCGATTGACGCGGGCCTCCTGGGCGTCGAACTCTTCTACACGGCCAACGCAGCAACCGACGACTGATGCTGAAACTCACTCAACTGGCCGGGTTCGGGAAGAGGAAGGCTACGGGCTGGGTCAACGGCGGCCTCTGGCCTGGTGCGACCGCTGCGTGGGACGCCACGCGCAACGACACCGTGCTCGACGGCTCCGGCAACCCTTGTGGCTACCTTTCGCGCGTGGCCACCTGGCGGGACATCGCCACCGGCACGCACGACATGACGCAGGCCACGAACGGCTCGAGGCCCTACTATCTGGACTGGGCGGGCGAGAACTACCTGCACAGTCCCGGAGCGGGAACGTCCTGCACAGCCCCGCACAACGCCGCCACCAACCTGGGCGGGGACCGCACGATTGAATGCAAGCTCCAACTGGTGGACTGGACCCCTCCGGGCACTTCCGGCGCGACCGTCTTCGTGGGCCGCTATACTTCGACTTTCTGCTACAACTTCGGGATCAACAGCACCGGCCAACTGTTCGCGTCCATTGGAGCGTTCAACTTCACGGCCAACGCCAGCGTTCCCTTTGCGGACAACACCGTCGGCTATGTCCGCGTCCGCTACACGCAGAACAACGGAACGCAGCACCAGGCGATTTTCGAGACGTCCACGAACGGATCGTCCTGGACCCAACTCGGGGCCACGCAATTCGTCGCCGGGACCGGCGCCAGCACCACCGGGACCGCCGAGACGACCATCGGCTATCAGGTCGGGGGCTACTTCGTCGTGGGCAAGATCTTCCGCGCGCGCATCAGCAACGACGACACCGCGACCAACTGGGTTTTCGACTTCAATCCTGGCACCGCCAAGCACGCGGCGACTACGGTCACGGATGCCATCGCGGGCATGGTTTTTACGCTGGGACCGGCTACCGCCATCAGCCCTGTAATGCTGGTCGGCTGTGGCTGCATGTATTGCGACACCGGCCAGCAAATGGAGATCGCCAACCCCTTCGGTCTGGCTGGCGCGTGGGCGTGGGCCGTGGCAATGCGCCACTACGGCAACACCGGGAGTTTCAGCGTCTATTGCCCCAGCATCGGCAACACCACCACCAACGGCGCGCCCATCGGCCCGCAGACCGTCGGCAATGAAGTCTATGCGAGCAACAACCCCGCCTACATCGGCAAGGGCGGGCGGACCCTGACGAAGGTCAAGCGCTGGGTCATCGGCCAGACCGCGGGCGCGGCATCTTCCTTCTGCATTGACGACGACGTCGCGGCAACCTCCCTCACCGTGGGCGCGAACTCCCCGGCGGGGACCACCGTCAACCGCGGCTTTCGCGCGGGCACGCGCTACATGCTGGGCCACGTTGTCAGAATCGGCGTGTGGGAAACCGACCCGCCGCTGGTCCCGCTTCAGAACTGGCTGAACTCCGCCCTTGGCGAACCCCTCATTGCCTACCCGTGAACGAAAACCGGCTGTCAACGCTCGCCCTGG
>JACCDR012432246.1_pt1 | contig 21987 bp, 18 predicted proteins | sample 7446431 | NCBI WGS metagenome assembly JACCDR01 (sample SAMN15323443, study PRJNA562643) | freshwater metagenome | isolation source: river surface water | place: USA:Blue River Watershed | collected 2017-08-17 | reverse complement strand
CTGAACGTGGCCCCTGAGGACCGTCCGAAAGGGACATTACGTACAGAATCACTCGTGGGAACTCCTTTGAAGGATCCAAAAATCCGTTTCGATGCACACTTGGCCTCTCAAGTAAAACTTGTTGAAAGGGCAGAGAAATGGCTTTGTATCACTGCGATAAACAAAGCCGGGTGTCCCGTTTTCCATGTGAACAGAGAGGAGCTCATTTCTCATCTTAACGTTCAGCAGCAACTCGAAGCCGAAAAACCAGTACTGGGAATTAATCACGTTGCCGACTTGTGGAAGATCAAGAGTTGGTACACTGTCACGGAGTGCGCGCTCGACCCGGGAAAAGGATCCTATGTCATGGGATCTAAAGTGCAAATGTCTTTTAAAATGAACCAATAAAAATTTAATTTTTTATGCCAATTAACAAACTATGTCAAACAAAAAATTTAGTCAAATTAAAAAGTATGTCAAACAAACAATAAGTAACCGCTCTGTTCGTGGCCACAACAAAAAAAAAGACAAAAAACACATCACAAAACTCAAACTGCACTTTAATGGAAACAAAGCAGCAGCTGTCTTTTAAAGGATTCGTGTGCCTCGATTCAAACGCTACCGGTGTCTCAGAAGCAACCGTTTTGAAAGGTCACTTTAGCTGGGAGTATATCGCGGAAAAAACGTGGTTTGCCAGATTTGATGCTACTCAGTGTCTTCCTTTCTGGCTAGAGCTCACCATCGAGAGAAGCGACCCGTTTGTAGCCACTCGAGTAGCGGGGCGACTCAACGACAAGGACATTCTCAAGAAGGCTCACGTCCGATTTATGCGAGACTCCATTCTTGTAATACTGACTCCGAATTCTTATAACGACGATTTGTGTTATATTCAAGCCCCTTACCCTGTAACCATTTAAACAATTCAAAATAACAAATTTGGCCCAATAAAAAATTAGCTCAAATAAACAATTTAGTCGAATAAAAAATCGCGTTATTTATTAACTTGGAGCACATTGCTCAAACAAAAACTGAAAACTTCAGTCTGTCTAAAACAATGGCAAAAACAAGAGTCACCAAACGTGTCATAACAATCCCAGACGTTTCTTCTGGCGACGAAGAAGAGTCAAAAGACGAAGATTCAGCTGACGATGAAAAGTATATTTGCTCTGCTTGCAAACAGGGTCGTCCGTCAGTCGATGAAGTTACAGTGACAACTCGTGACGGGAAGTTAAGTAAATACCAAGTGTGTGAATTTTGTATACCTAGAATGATCTTGAACAACACACATTTCCAATTGCAGCCCATGTCCGAGTGCAGATCCTGCTCTTCTGATGATGCACATGTCCCGGAATGGAGAATACACTTTAAATTCCAAGAAAAAAACAGGCAACAATTTCAGAGAATGACTTACACTAATCTACCAGCAGATGTGTATACAGGAGTGTGCCGCACAAGTCCAACCTATAGCAGATTTGCGTCTATGTTAAAATCCCTGGATTCTAAATCTGCTCCTATTACAATTAACGAGGACATCGATGAAAAGACGTACCCTTGTTATTTTTGTCCATATGGACAGGCAATTATGAACAAAGTGTTTGTAACCAATCGCGACGGGAAGTCTAAGTCCTACAACATTTGCAATCGCTGTTTACCGCCAAGAATTTATAGCAAGCCGAAGTCGAAGTTACAGGAACAACCGGTGGCAATTTGCGGATTATGTGCTTCCAGGGAAGTAGTTCACGTCCCGGAATGGAGATTTAATTACGAGTTTCACGAGAAATCCAGGTTAATGTACCACCGCGACCACTTTCCGAAGAATATTTACGAAGGTGTATGCAGCACAGACAAATTGGATCAGCAATTCACGAGATTCCTCAAAGATTTCCAAGTCGCTAACGGACAGTGTGTATTGTGCAACCAAATGACAACACACTACTGCTCCAGTCAAGGAGACACAGATGTCGTTTACATTTGCAAACAATGTTTTGAGCGTTCCAAAAAAAGAAAATTGGATTAAAATTTGTAACACCCCCATAACAAAATATCAAATGTTAACAATAAAATTAACCCAATTGACAAATCGAGTCAAATAAACAATTTAGTCGAATTAAAAATTTCGCCAAATTAAAAATTTCGCCAAATTAAAAATTTCGCCAAATTAACAATTTTGTCAAATTAAAAATAATTATCCGTGTCTTGATCAACGACGATAGAAATAAATGCACAAAACTCGCCATATAAATAAACAGATTGACATGAAGAAAAATCCAAGAGAAATCATCGATCTGACGTCTGAAGACGATGACAATGCAGTATTCGAATCTCCGAACAAGAAAACAAAGCCCGAGCCAATCGATAACGACGCGCTTGTACACGTGACTCCTAAATATGTCTTCTTCTGGAAACCACCGGGCTGGCCGAGTCAATGGTATCCGAGCGATTTCTATGTCCGAGGTAACCGGTATTCTTGTGCCGAGCAATACATGATGGCGGAAAAGGCAAAGCTGTTCAATGACGTTTCAAGCTGGAAAAAAATAATGGCTGAATCCGACCCCGCTAAAATGAAGGCTCTTGGCCGAAAGGTCTCGAACTTTAAACTAGCTCGCTGGATAACCGAAGGCCCGAAAATAGTGTATCGCGCGAATCTTGCAAAGTTCACGCAGAACGTCGAGCTCCGGGAAAAATTGCTTGCAACCGGTCAAAGAGAAATGGTGGAAGCATCATGGCGCGACAAAATATGGGGGATTGGTCTGTCTGTTAAACGGCATGCGAAATTTATCGAGAACAAAGAAAAATGGCGTGGCAAGAACTGTCTCGGGCTCGAGCTTGACCGAGTTAGGGAGCACATCAGACAGAACAAGTTCGACGATTCGGACCCGGAAGTTGCCGCCTTGTTGCCGCCAAATTATAATGTAAAATTGAATTAACTTAATAAAATTTATTTTTTTTTCTTAAGTCATAAACAACAAAAAAAGAAACCCGGTTTTAAAGTCCTTAAGAACAATAAGGTCAAATAAACAATTTTGCCAAATAAAAATTTTTGTCAAATAAACAATATTATCCATTCATTTGCAAAATGCAGCACGTGTTTGCATTTTATCAAAACACTTAAAACACAGATGTGTGACTCAAAAGGCTACGACGTCGTCGACACAATTCGCTTTTACGGCGATGGGCATTGTATCGTCGCTCAGGATGACAATTATAATCAAACCGGGTTTTTGGCACACAAGCAGCTCTTCTACGGAAAAGGAAATTTTTCTAAAGTTCTGCTTGAAGGCAAGACGCTGAGTGTACACGTTTCGCAAAGTGGCTGTGTTACTCAACGGTTTTTCTACTTTGTCCAACACGACAAATTCACATTTACAGTATCGACAACGGACGCAGTGCAAGTAGATTTTTGTCTATTTCCGAGTGTCGTGAGTCAAGTTTATCTAAATTGCTTTAAAAAAAGTGTTTTAACTGTCAACACTCGGAGAGATCACAGCGGAAGTCTATTTATCCTTGCAGTCGATCAATCGCATGTGCACGTAAAAGCGCAATTCAGAGTCAGCTTTCTAACCGTGCGTGACAGTGCGGTCGTGTGCTCGCTTACTCAACCTGTGAAAGTTGATCGCATTTTTCCTGAGTACAAAGACGATTCGGGCAAAATTCGGTATTGCTTGACGAAACATTGGTCTAAATTTGTAACCAGGTTTTGAACCCAATAAACAATTATGTCAAATTAACAATTTTGTCGAATAAAAAATAATTATCTTTGCTTTTATTTGAAGAACAAATTGCAAATAGACACGCCATTCTCTTCATAAATTTAAAAACATCAAACATAAATTTTGAAATGAGCAGAGAAGTACGTCCAAGAAACTGGTTTGAAAAGAACCTCGCTCAAACCATTTCATCAACTTTTCCTGGTACATCAATCGATTACGGCACAGAAAAAGATCCAGTTGAATTTATTTGCCAATTCGAACTTGAAAGAGTGCTGTTTGTAATTTTTTACAGGCTAACATATTTCGTCGGATGGCTTAAGAAATCTCAAATAATTGTAAGAGTGTGTGACCCTGTTACGTCAACAAGACTGTGCCGATCCGTTCATTTGCGCAGAAAAAGCATCTATTGTCCAGACCGTCCTTTGTGGCAATGGGAACGCAAGTATATTGCGCAGCTTGAAGCCAAAAATAAAGCCCAAGAAGGGCTGTCTCCAATAAGCAGAAACAGATTGCGAAGGCTGCAAAGTAACGGAGACGCACAGTACCGCGATGTTGGACGATTTGTGTACATCGTTGACGGTTCTTACGAGCACATTGACACCAGCAATTTTGTGTACGGGAAGCCAGTTGTGTTGCTCGATCCTGAAGGAGCTCCAATTACTGATAAATTGCTCGTACAAACTGTGCAAAAAGTCGTGACCATGCTGGAAAGCGTGCCTGTGTTGGCCGAACAAGAAGACGATTAATTGTAATTCTAACAAAAAATTGTATTCAATTTTTCCAAATAAACAAATTTGTCAAATAAAAAATATAGTCAATTAAACAATTAAAGAGGTAGCTTTAACTTTTGCTTGTAAAAGCAAAAGCGGTTCACAATATCCAAACATCCTATTGCAACTGTTTACCGGAGAGTGCGATGGTGTTGATAGAATTGCTAGACGAGCAAAACGCGGCAAAAATAGAACTAGTTAAGCCTGTTAGATTATGCAGCGGGTCAGTCGGAATTCAAAAGGATGGCCGGAAAGTAAACGCTGTATACCAAATAGACTCGAGAGTGAACCGCGATGAAATAACGAGGAAATTCCAAAAAATGTTTCCAGACAGAAAATTTTCTTTGACTAAAAACGAAAAGCTAAAGGTGTACGAACTAGTGGTTTATTGCAAGGAACCGGTGATCGGCGCTCCAAAACAAAATGTAAAACAACCTGTACAAATGGCCAAGGCCAGATAATAAATTAAATGTTTAACTGTTTATTTTGGTTTTATTTGTCATACGAGTACATGTTTGTGTTTTTGTTTAATTTTGTGACCGTGGTGATTCTTTTTCTTATCTGCAGGTTTCTTTTCTTTCCCTTTCTTGCGCCTCTTAGTCTTTTTGTCTTCTACTTTTTTGAGGAGTTTGTCTTTTTTGTCTGACGCGTGTTTTCCATCTGTTTTGTGCCCGTGTCCATGTCTGTTTTTGTTAACCGCGGAATGTTTTTTAACGGCCAAATGTTTTTTGTAGAAATACAGAGCCGTCACAACTAACAAAGTACCAACTCCTGGGAAGAGCACCCAAAACCACACGTTAGCTAAACCGTTAATTATTTCCCCTGAAGATGTAGTGTTTGCAACTACGGGAGCAGAAGACGGAGGCGAAACAGGAGGAGACGTCGGCTCGGTGTCATTGTTCACAACGTCGGGCACAAAGCGTTCGCAGTACAAACCTTCGTAATTAGGGTCACAAGAGCACAGTTGGGACTGAACTTGAAACACACCGTGAATTGAGCAAGGAAGCTCACACCTCAACAAAATGCCGTTCAGTTGGTAAGGGGACGTGCAGGTACAGGTGTCTGTTAAAGGGGATCCATTAGGGCCACAAGAATTGTCAGTACAGTCTCCTGTCTCAGAATTAAAAATCCAGGGAAGAGAACACTCGCAATTTGGGACAGAACCAGTTCCTCCATTAGAGCAAGAGTCTGACTCGGGCTCAGGTGGCGTCTCGGGTATTTCAATGTCACACAGAAGTCCTTCCCACCCGGAAGAACATGTACATCCATTCAAAGTAGCGTTTACAGACCCGTGAACACACCTCGACGAGGAGCAATCGGCGCCCCCGTAAACATAAGAAGTGCACTCGCAAGTTCCATTGTTCAAAAAAGTGCCGTTGTTCTGACAAAACGGGCCAAAGCAGTTTGTGGACGAGGTAAACCCAGGTTTGCAGACACAAGCATTCAGAGCAAGTCTTGCTCTGCCTCCCACACTGATAACTTTGTACGTGGCTGAGACGCTGTTGTTTACGCTGCACAGGGAAACGCACACCGAAGTGTTCGTTGCTTGCGAGTAAGGCCAGCCGCAGATGCACATCCCATTTACACATTGCTTGTAAACAGTGTCACCGACAAATCCAAAGGGCGTGTCAAACACGGGCGCAATTCCACAAAGGCTGTCGCCAGCTGAAGGGCACACGTCAACAGTGCACGCTTTTGGGACCTTACTTGTGTCGTTACAGCGACAGGCGGTTCCATCCGCCGTCGGCAGAGCGTTTCCACATTGGGAGTAGGTGCAACTCTTTATTCCAAGCTGTAAATTCTTTGAGTACACATTGTCGTTAAAACAGTTGCACTGACTGTCGAACGTGTTCGGGATTCTTCTGCAAGTTCCCCACACACAAGGAACTTCGCAGTCCTGTATTTCACACTTCGTGCCAGTGTTACCCTCGTAACAAGAACAAGCAAACTCGCCAGTTGTATTTGTACAAGTTCCTCCTCCTGCACACAGAGTAACTTGTCCGTTGTTAAAACCGCACTCGTCCGTGACGTCGTACTGGCACAAATCTCCAATTCTGAGTCTGCTGTCAGTCGTTGTTCCGAAAAGCCCGCAGTCACACTTGGACGTCTCAGTCTCGTAATCGTAGTAACACCTTTGTCCGTTACAAGGATTTTCAGGAGGATTGCATGTACTAAACTGACAATAGGCTCCTGTTCTAGAAGGAGGACACTGACACGCCATTGTCGTTATTGCTCCGTTGTACACAAAGTTGCATGCTGCTCTTTGTCTGCCCGTGTATTGGTCAGTGATCAGCTCCCCGTTGCAAATTCTCGAAGTCTGAGGCTGTTGGCAGTAGGATTTTGTGTCGTATTCACACCCGCATCCCGTGTAAGTTGTATCAATCGCGCATTGGTAAAGTGAGTTGATGAGCTGTCTACACTTTCCTGCAACGCATATTCCTTTACCGTTGCACACCTGTCCGTTGATAATTGGACACGTGGAAAGCTCGCATCTCAAACCAGTCCATTCAGGCGGACAAGAGCATGCAACCATACTCGAATTTGCAAATCCTTCGTACAAAGAAACTACTCCTCCGTTCAAACAAGTCTGCTTCATGACAGGAACAGAGCAATCGCCCCCCGTCCAGTAGTAGTTTGTATCGTTGTAGCATTTGCAGACACTGCATTGGTAGTTTCCAACTGTCGTGAGATTGCCTCCAAAGACCAAGCTGTTCACGGCATTCACACAGGCCGAGTCGACTGTGCAATACCCGTGTCCGCTACACACCAATCCGTTCCCGGCTGCAGGGGGGCAAGTGTAGTCACACCGGTAACCAGTGTAAGGAGCAGGGCATGTGCACAACCCTGCCAAGTCTGGTCCCCAGTCATAACACGTTCCTCCGTTCTGACAAGCAATAGAGCATTTAGACTTGGTGCACGCTGACTGACTTGTTGTTATTACTCCAGTAGCTAAATTTGGTATCGGGTTCCACCTCCAGGCGACTCCTTTAAAAGTGTCAGACCATCCTACGTCGCAAATACACCTTCCTGTCCCTCCGTAAATGTCGTAAACACCGTTAACACATCCTTGTCTCCCTGTCCATAGGAAACCTGTGTACGACCCAGTTAGCAAGGAGCACCTTTGACCGTTGTTGTCACACCCTGTTCCCACAAAGTACATGTGACAGGAACTGCCATTAGAGTACACAGACGCGCTTGTCCATGTTGGCTGTGCACAGTTTCTGACGCCGCAGTCAGCACCAGAAAAAATGGAGTTGCACGTTGAGCACGTGTTTGCTCCACAAGGCAATGAGTTGTATGCAAAAGTGTCTGTTCCCTGTCCTGGAAACGCCGAACTAGCCTTCCATCCTCTTACAAAGTCAACCCATTCTTTATAGTACAAAAACTGAGACTGTGTTCCAGCAGGAGAGTACTCCGATGAATAAGTGGAGTTAGTAGTCAATCTTCTCGATTGAGCTAAGGGTAATCCACTGGTAAAATACATTGCCCAATTGCTAACCCCGTTGCAATTTCCAGAAGCAGTGATACTTCTATTCGCGTGCCTTGTCAACACACACTCCGTATTCGCGCTCGACAGAATGCTACCGATTCCTTTTATCTCTCTTGAGAAAGACGGAGACGTCCAATTAGAAACTATATGAGAAGCTACCACTAAATCCATAAAGGAGTGTCTAAGCTTAGTCGTAATCCATTTCCAGCCTATATTGGCTCCTTTCCATGAAGAAACGGCCCAGTTAGTACCTGAGTCCATAAAGATAGCAACAGGTTTTTCTAAATTAAACCAGCAATTAGTTGTCGTGATTCCCGCGTTCTTCGAACAAGACCAGGTTTGTGAATGAAAGAAATCCGCAAACTGGTTAGCACATGGACATGGGTTATCACTAGGACATGATCCAGAAGTAAAACTGGCATTCACGTAAGTAACAGTGTTAAAACATCCATTGCAAGTTGATGAAGAGCAACCTGAGCTACCAGGCGATGCAAACGTGCAGTCTCCAGTGTTGAACGGACATTGAAACTGCCACTCGTTCTTTTCGTTTTGCCAAGAATGGATACCCGGCCAAGAGTTAGGATTTTCAAATGAACCCCTGATCATCGAATACATCGCGTTATACCTAGTCGCTCCCTGTGTTGTTGCTAAACACGCGTTGTCAAGCGTGGACGAGCAAGAACCTCTCCCATTGCAAGCCTTTTGAGACAGAGAAGCAGTGAAAGAGTTAGTCTGACAAGAACCGTAAACGGAAACTTGTAAATTCAAAAACGCCTGGTGGTCACATTTAGGAACCCATCTTAGATTAGGCCACAACACGTCGGCTGGCTGAAAAGAGCTGCTCCACGCAGACTGAGCTAGCCCGTTAAAGTAAGATTCACATTGACACTCTTGATAGTACTTAGAAGTCAAATAAGCGGAGTTAGTAGTGTATCGATATGCAGGCTCGTTTCCTGTTCTAGCAGTAAAAGCAACAGACTGGTCAACAGGAGTGAACACGTGCTTCATCCTGCAGGACGCAACATACTTGGTTCCACACAAAGCAAGCTCCTCCGATGTACAGTCTCTGTATTGTTCGAACCAAGGTACACATGGGTACCCAAATCTGTTTTGCGTATCCGTCTGCGAAACAGCGGAATTGCACACACAGCTTCCACTGATAAAGCTACTGTTCACCATGTACATGTAACAAGAACTTACGCCTGCAATTGGCCCACAATGTGCAAGCTTTACTGCGTCAGAGCATACAACTTTAGGTGTTATGCCATCTGGAAGAAAACCGTTGTTTAGAGGACTCACGACACAAGTGGATGGGATAACAGCGTACAATAGGTTATCATAAGATGCTCTGACGCTACAGCTTACCACCGGTTGAACAGGACACCCTTCGTTGCACTCCCAGGAGTTACCGGGTCTGTCGTACCCAAAACAGGGAACCCCAGCTAGGTCTCCAGTATTCTCTCTGCAGATACAGGTAGTCGTGCACCCAAACCCCGATGAATTTTGACACACTCTGTAACTAGACTCCGTGAACAATCCACACGCAGCAAACCCCGCGACGCCATACAAAACATCCGGTGCACCACTTGCAATTGAAGTAATATCACACGCATCTCCTGCAAAAACGTAACCACAGTGTTTTGGATTTGCCGTGGTGTTAGTGGAAAAAGGGGGGACACAGTCGCACTCGTGGTTTTCGACGTCCGTGCAGTTTGCGTTATAGCATCTTTTTCTCATTCCAATTGCACCCGGTCCACATCTCGTCTTAGCCTCCACTAGATCAGTGACCTCAACGATGTCATAACAATACTTATTCCATCCCTCCCTGTTTGTACACGTGCACTGTTGATTATCATCGTCACACGTCAAAGTCGGAGGAATTGTCCTGGAAGCGCTGCAATTAGTGACACAGCTTGTAGCGGTGTAACCACAAGTGCTGTTCTTAAAGCTGAAGCTACAGGGCATGAGATAGGTCGTGTCAAAGCATCTGTTAGGAGCATAAGAAAAGCAGGTGCCATTAGCACATTGCACCTTGCACTGGTCGCTAAACGGGCAGTACCCAATAAAGTTTAGGTAGTCTTCCTGTGTGTCAGTACAAGGAAGTGTGTCAAACTGGTTGTTGCAGACCCCTGTCAACCCAATTTTCCACCCGGATCTACAAACACAGGTTCCGTCAATCATTACACGCGAAACAACAGTCCCGTTGACATTCAATGTTTCGTTGACAACAACACTCACGCTGTACTGTCCACAGAAAGAGGTGGAATTGCTTGAATTTACTATTCTCCAAGTTTGACCACAAGGCAGATCCACAACCGGCCAAAATGCAGCCGGGTTTCTTTTGTAAGAATCTAGAGGCACAAGAGGATCGTACTTTGTCAGTCCATTTGGAAGACAAGTAGCGGACAAAACTCTACAGCGCTCTTTCCATGGCAAGCACATCAACGTGCATGCTGTCGCGTAATCTCCTGCGTACTGGGCGATCTCTGCTCCTACGCACGCGTAAGTTCCAGCAGAACAGGGAAGCCCTCCAGGACTACCCACGCTTCCTGTAATTACATTCGACGGAGCACCAAATCCAGAGGCACATGTGCAACTAGGTCTTGCAGACAGCCCGTCAAAAACACACGACTGGGTTTGATTAGTGGGGCCACACAACTCGGCTGTGCTTGCTGCACACGATCCAGGAAATAGAGTAGATGTTTCACAAGATGATCCAGTCCTGTAAGTCGGACACAGGTAGGTACACGAACCAGGTGACAGAGTCGTGGAAATAGCGTCAATTGCCTGGCAACCAGTAGCAAAATCTCCACAGAAAGAAGCTATTTCCTCCACTCGACAAGCTCTTAACACAGAACACTGTCCGTACAACCGGCAGTTGGATCCACTGCATGCCATAGTACAGGTAAGGTGCTCGCTCAAGGGACAATAGGAATAGAACTCTTCGCTTGTACAGGCCCTGGTCGTAAACGTCGACGGACATGTCAGGGGAATCAGTGCTCCTGTGTAGATGTTTCTTTTGCAAACGTACTGATTCTCTGTGAAAGCGTCGATCGAGGGGTCAGTCGGGCCAGAGTAAGATCCACAGAGTTGTTGGGTGTAGTTGGTGTGACAGTTCAGATTTATGTCAGCTTGAGACACACATGGCCTGTCGTACAAAGTGGGCAAAATGCTCCTCCAGGACTCCTCGAAATCGGGATCAAATCCAGTGGAACTACAGTTGCAAGTAAGAGAAGTAAGGTTGTAAGAGTAGTCATACTGCCCGAGGACGTTGTCCCAATACGCCCACATCTTGCAAGACCTTGTGGACGCCACTGATCCACAGTAACGCAGAGTCATGTTTAAAGGACAATCAATGTACTCCGCTCTACTGTAGTAACACGTTGTCCTGTTTATCTGGCAATTGTCGTCCGCGGAGCATATCGCGTTGCACCCTCCTTCGACAGAAATGGTACAGGTATCGTTTTCCGCTTTCGTGCAAGGTCTGAAGGTGTTAGGTTTTGCCAAGCAAGTTCTGTTAAACAAGAAAGAGGTGGTGGAATTACACTCGCAGCTACCAGGAAAGAAAGTGTTTGTCGCGTTGTCGTAAGTGCAGTTCGTCCCATATTGACCACAGTTCAAAAGTGTTTCCGATGAGTTGCATTTTCTAGTGGACCTAGCAGTCGAATTACATGCATTTACGCCTCCATGAGTTCCTCCCAGGCAAGAACACAAAATGTTCCCGTTAAAGGAAGCAGTGTACTCAGATGTCTCGTCTGCAACAAACAAATCGCAATACTCAGCAAATTTACCACATGCGTAGAATCCGTAGTGGTTACAAGATTTCTTGATAGCGTTGCACTGCAAATTGTTGAACCAGCTATACCTTGTCTGATTTGAACAAGTACAAGTCTGGCCGCCGCTTACAATAGCGTCACAGTTATACTGACTCACAGGACCAGTGCAATTCAACAAACAACTAGTCCCGTATGTGCCACAGTAGTTGACAGGGTCCAGGTTGTAATCTCCCGCTACACAAGAAGCAAGCCCCCACGTGGAAGCGCAAGGTAGATCGCCAACAGGGTAAGAGCTTGGACACACACAAGTTTTATTTTTGGCACTTTCACACAAAAAACCAGTTACGTTGTTCGAATAAGCACACGAACCAGTTGTACACGCAACAGCCCCCTGATCAGAGTTCCAAGCCGAGCCACAAAACCGAGAACTTTGACTCGTGTTACAAGTGCCCTCTCCTGTGAATGATACACACGAGCTGTTCCACCACAACGAAAACGGAGACACGCTTTGCACAGTGGATCCAACAGTTCTGCACAAACTTCTGTTTCTGGCACAAGATGTCTGGTACTGGCTCTCTGTGCACTTATCCACAAGAGAGTTAGAAGAGGGGAAACCGCAACTTGTAGCGTAACAAGTTCCGGGCCTGGGGCACCACTTAGTACACTCGTGTGTGTAGTATCCACAGTAGGAAAGAGACTCGGCAGCCGTGCACTTGCTTGTGTTGCAACTTGTAGAAACGTTCGTGCAGTTAGCGTAACCAGTTGCCCAACTGTAACTACAATTCCACTTTGCGCAAGTGTGGTTGTACTGAGCAGCACCGCAAATTGAAATAGACTCAGAGGGGGAGCAGTCGATGTAGCTAGGATTTGTAAAATTTGATTCCCAGTAAGATCTGGAACTCCAGGGACAGTAAGCATACAGTCTTCCAGTATTAGTCTCGTACTTGCAATCAGTTGAAACTGTAGCGCAAGTTGAGTTAGCTTCGGACTCGGTGCAGGTTCTCGAGGAAGAGTATTGAGCAGATGTCCAAAACGACTGAGCCGGGGTAGCGTCACAAATAAATTGCAACTGACAGCTTTGTGTAAAATCTGTGTCCGTGCAAACCTTTCTACAATCAGTTCTAATTCTAGCACAAGTAGTTGCAAGTTCTACAGGTGTGCAAAGTCTGTGAGGACTAGTAGTTTTCCACCAGGAAGTGTCAAAACATATGACAGAGTTTCCATTTTTCCTGCACCTTGCGTTGTAAAAACCACCCGTGGCCACTGACTGCTCTGCTAGAGTGGTATCGTTAAAAACACAAGGCTGTGTGAGGTAGCAGTTGTTTAAATTACCGCTTAACTGTGGTCTGAATTCGCATGCCACGGTCGCGTTCGCGTTCCAGTAAGATGGATCTCTGGTTGCGTTGTAATCCTGTCCACAGTACGTCTTGCCAGCGGGGTACAGCGTGCCATTGCTCATGAAAGAGCTCCATCCCCTTGAAGCGTTGCAATATGCCTCCAGGTACAACGTCGACCCAACTGGGCTCATCACAGCTCTACAGTTGTCAAATTCACTCGTGCACGTAGTCATCAACTCATCCCAGTTACACCGTCTCACTTCCAGTGAAGTCGAATGAGAGCAGTTTTTCGTGTTCACGCAAGAATTCTGTGTACACGACAGCTGACAAAGATGCGTCCTGGCGCCGCATATGGAAAGCTGCTGGGCCGTTGTGCAGTTTTGGGGTTCACATGTGCTAACAATGTAATCATCGCAATTTGTGACGTTAAAATAGTCAGAGTACGAGCACCCCCGTTTAAGACAGCCCCCAGATCTCAAAGCTTGAGGACATTTCTGATTGGATTCGGCATTTGTACAGTTTTCCCAGCCATTGAATTTGTTAGATGTCACAAAAGTTGAATTAGAAAAAGGGCAAATGTACTCCAACAGGCAGCCTGTCTGAAAGGCCGGGTCTGAGCATCGCACACGGCACTTGCTCCTGTCTGAAGAACATGCAGTCAAGGTCTCCCTTTCGGTGCATCTTCTCACGGAACCAATGATACCTGTACTGTTGTACTCGCAAGTGGCATTGTACACAGATGTTCCGTTTTTTAATAAAGTTCTGTAGCAATTGCTGGATTTGGATCCACATCGCGCTATTTGCTCTGCATCCGTACACGGGAATTCAACTCCAGGAATGCACACCTGTCTGTTGGACTCCTCTGTGATCCTAAAGCAGTCCGTGCAATTTACCCAAGAAGTGAGCATTGGAAAAGCTGGAATCGAAACCCACGTTAACTGAGCGTCACAAGCACCTAGACTGCTGTAACACGAAGGACTGTTCGTGTTCAGAGTTAAAGCTGTTTCGTTTACGTCGCATCTTCTGTCTAACGCGGCCACGCTCGCGACCAACGCAAAAATAAGTAATAATAGACACATTTAAAAGTTTTATGTCTTTGTGTAACTCACAAACAACAAACTAATAATTATATTTTATTGCATCCAATCAAAGAATAGATATACACACTACAATAACATGCAACAAAAAAACAAAACGGAAGGCCCATATGTCAACTGCAGTTACGGATTTGTGACTTTGGATACTTCATTTCAAAATTTTAGAGAAATCATCAGACGTTGCACAAAAAGAACATCCGTTGTTGTTGTCCGAGTTAACGACGAGGTACCAACAGTTCCAAAGTACGAACAGTGTGAAATAAGTAGCCAAATTAGTGGTACAATGGAAGGAGGGACTTATAATTTCATGAAACTACAGCTTGTTTACAAAGAACTTTTTACATGGTGCTATATAGACGTGCTATACACGGAACTTGTAGACGGAAGCGGCAGAGCAATGAAAATTTATGATAACACTCACTATTACTCTGTTTTTGATCCTAGCCTTATGTTCACGCATTTGTCTCCTTGTCAATCGTGCAAAAAACAACAACCCAAACAATAAAATGCGATTATTCTGTTTTATTTTATTTAAGAATTTTTACACAATAGTTTGGAATCAGAAGACCCAACAGCAAACAGCAACGAAGGTAACTCACCGTCTTTGGTGTAAGTAAGACTGGCTAACAGCATTTGTTTCCATACATTAGTTAACGCCTTATTACACTTGATGACAAGCGGGAATTTACACAAAGGGCACAATTCATTCTTCCGCACGCAAGTATGACACATGGTTTCTTTGCAGCGGATGCACATTGAACCATCATAGCGATATTGTTCATTACAGACTAAGCAGGTAATTTGCGGGGCAATTGCCATTTTAATCCAGTCAACCATTGATTTTTCATCTAGATCGGACGTCAAAAATCCCACGCATCCGTTCAACACAAAAAACGCGCTCAGAAACCTGCCGCACCACATTGGAACTTTTCCGGTGTAAAAAGTGTGCAGTACATAGCTGATGATGTCATGCATCAGGGTCATAGATAGTTGGCTTTTTGGGTCACGAGCCACGACAAAGACTACATCTTTTGTAGTAAACATTTGACGCTTGATCATATCGACAACAGGTTTAGGGTCAAGGCCCGGTAGCACTACACAAGCAGGCACCGGAAAACAAAAATCGAGTTCCGGAAAATTAGAGCGACAGAATTCCTCCGTAGGCAGAAAAGCCGAGTTCAACTTTTGATAATAATCAATAGTTATTTTGAACTCTTTCTCGTCGGGATAAACGTTCATTTGTTGATTTTTCTCAGAGTTGTTTTTCTGTATTTTTTGAATAAAATGAATTTAAAAACCTACTGGAATTTCCTTTCAATCTATAATTTTTTATTTGACAAATCGTTTTATTTGACGAAATTGGTTAATTGACAAAATTTTTTATTGTGACTGGAAAAATAAAATTTACATTCCGATTATTTCATCTAATTCAGTTTCAGTGGGACCTATTGCGGACATCAAGGAGGGCAGTTCTCCAGATTCCGTGTACGTCAAACTGCTTTCCAAAAGCTCGTTCCACTTTTGCAACCTGTTCCAGTCGTACTCGGGCAACGGAGTAGTCGGAAATTCGCAATATTGGCACCGCTTATATTTCTTCGCACAGTCGTCGCAGATCACTGTTTTGCATAGTAGGCAACCTTTACCTTTTAATTCCATTGTGACAAAACACAAAGGGCAGTCATTTGCAGATTCAAGGAACGTCTTCAGAGACTCAGCCATGGTGTTACTGTCAAGATCGGACATGAGTAGCCAAAAAGTTCCGTTGTGCGAAGCAATGCCCGTGATGAATCGACAATAGACTCTGCCTAGCCAGTACTTGTCCTGCTTTGTGACAAAGTCCTTCATGACAATGTTCAAAATAGCCATCGACATTTCACAGTATGGATCGCGCAGTACAACAAACACAGTTTCTTCAGAAAGAGCCATGTCAGAAATAAATCTCAAAGCCTGGCTGTACAAGTCCATTTCAGGTTCAAGTGTTTGAAGATCGTCGTCAACGTGGTGCATGGTCACCTTCTTCTTCTTGAGATAATTGCGGACTTCACCCGGAAAAGGAATTTTTGGCTGTACAAATTTGAATTTGTATGCAGGAAAATGTTTTTTGAAATAGGCTTTATCGGGCATGAAGGCAGTCACAAGGTTTTGATAGCGGTTGATGGTTGACGCAAACTCCTTCTCGTCTGGGTAGACAAGTTTTTTGTTCTTTTTTTTGTTTTTCTTGGATGGCATTTTTGAATAGAATGACAATAAACAAAAGCAAACTAAAACAATTAATTAAAGGTTGATACATTTTTTATTTGACAAAATTTTATATCTGACAATATTGTTAATTTGGTCGAAAATCGTCTCAATTATGCTGCCAAAAATCGTCATAGTGCTGCTCCCAGAAAATTGCAATTTTCCCGGTTACTTCAACCATGCTTGGTACATCCTTTTCAAAACGCCTTGATGTCAAATACACAGTTGGAGCGCCACTCCGTCCCAACGTCCAAATCAAACCAAATATATAACCAGGGTATTGATGGGACTCATACGGCTCCAGATAGAACTGTACCTCCTGGTAAGCGGGGAGGGACAATGTTTGTTCGTACATTTGCTCTTTCTTACGAGGAGTCCATGGCTCAACCCCAATTTTGGTTATTCTCATCATAGACACCCCCCCGACGTTATTATACAAATTGCCTGGCTTGTTTGCGTCAGCGGGATTGACAGGGTCCACAAGAAAATCTGCAAACAACCTCATACCTGGTCGCTGAAACCAATTAATTGTAAATCCCACATTAACGCCGATGTCGTTAACGTCGCACAGAAATGATTGGCCAGAATTATCGTAGACATTTTTGTATTTACTTTCCATTGCAGAGTAATATGCGTTAAAATTTTGAGTAGAATGACGATGCAACGCAAACAAATACGATAAATTATAATAAACTCGTTTTTTATTTGACTTAATTTTTTATTTGACTCAATTTTTTATTTGACGTAATTTATTATTTGGCGGTTTTCTTGAAATATTTCTTTAGAGCATCTCTGTTTTTGTACAGAGTTATCGGGAGGCAGTTCTCCATGCTATCATCTTCTTCGGCTTTGATGAGACATCCATCCACCCAGGACTCAGTAAATGTATATGTTTTCTCTTCTGCTCCGTCATCTAAAGCAATGTAAGGTTTTGCAGGGTTGCAGCATTCGTCCATACCAGCTTCGGTAACTTTAAAAGGATTCTCGTCTTCGGAAACCCCAATGACACACAGCCATCCAATGAACATCTTCAAATCTTTCACCGTTGGCATGGGTCCACGTTTATGAAATACGACGCGATCTGTATCAGCAGTGATGTAGTCAGCACTTGATTTGGCAGTTGACTGTGTCTTTGTCTCAATGTCAGCATCCATAAATGGCAGTGCAATCCCCAATTTAATTTTGCAATCATGGCAGTAGGGCGGCGACCGTTGATGATCGTTGTAAGAGAGGTCCATTTTACCACAGTCGGGAGTATGACACATCATCTCCTTAAAAACAACAGTTTTGACAGTGGATGCCTTTTTGCCGTGATACTTCTGCGCATTTTCCAATGGATTGTACCCCATTCGAGGTTTAAAAGACTTTTTGGATTGTTCAGAAAAACTCATTTTGGTTTTTTTGAGAGAAATGTACACAATTTAAAAACCACTCTCAATAACATCTAAAATAAATTTGTTAATCTGATTTTATTTGTTATTTGACTAAATTGTTTATCTGGCAAATAAATCTAATCGAGCTCTTCGGAGTAAACAGAAAAATCTACGTCTTGGTTGTTTTTTAACGGGGACTCTGGCACAGAAGGAGTGGGACTAGGACTTGCTTCAAGCCACATCTCTTCTAAATTCAACTGTACTGGCGGTTCCTCCTCTGCGTCACAAAAGCAGCCCAGTTTTGCATGGCACTTCTTGCAAGACTCTTGTATCTGGGAATTCCGGTTGTTCAAAAACTTGGACGAACACGACAAGCAGTGGTAATAGCTGTTGGGGAGTCTTACTTTAAAAGCACCAAGTCGTCCCTGGCATTTAAAACAGCTTCCAGCGTCTTGTGCAAATCTCTTCGTCACCACTTTTTTTTTGCGTTTTTTCTCTTCTTCGTTCGCATCATTTTTTAACTTTTGCAGCGTCTGAATAGAATTAACGCGCATGTTTTCGTAGTGACAGCATTGCAAACAAAACGGTTTTCTGTTTAATCGGATGTACGGACTTGGAAGGACTTGATTGCAGTTCCAGCACTTCATACTTTTCGACGCACTTAATTGAATAGATTGTAGCATACACGCTACTTGATTGTTTAATTTGTATTTTATTAACTCATTTTTTATTTGACAATATTTTTTATTCGGACATAATATCAGCGTACTCAATTGCTAAATTCGTCAGTTCGGGAATCATGCCGGTTTTAGTTTCGTCAAACATTTCCATTAGGCACTTGCAGAGAAACTCGTGTGGAGACTTTACCAGATTTTCAAAGACTGTGACAAGTAGTCTTGCAAGCTCGGAAATTTCTTGTAGTTTGTCGGATTCTAATGGCCTTGGTAAAACAGTAAACTCTTTCAGCTTTAAGGTAACGGATTGTCCTTTTTTCAAAATTGCTTTTTCTTCCGTCATGCCATCGGGAATGTAAACATAAGGTCCTATTCGATGTTCGCAAAGTATACTTTTCGAAAGGTCGCAATTCATTTTAGCAAGTGTACTGTTTTTTGGGTCGCAGTACTGTATAACAAGGGTTGGTTGCAGTAACAAGGGAGCAAAAAGGACAAGGGGTAGAAAAGCATTCAAATAGGAGGACAACTGAATGTACAAACATAAATGTCGATCAGTTGTATATCTTTTTTGATAATAGCAACGAAATGTTAAGTTCCCGATGTCGAACGTACACAAAGAAATCCGCTCGTCATAAACTCTATTTGCGAAATCAAACCTAATGGAATCTTCAGGTACGATGAATTGAAAAGCATTGGCAATTTGTAACGCAATAGCTTTTTTGAACTCATTCGATGGGTAATTCATTAACAAGCAGTGATTTGATGCAAATGAAACAACAAACATAATTACAAAATTTGTATTGACTTTTGCAGTCAAAGTATTACTGTTTTATTTGACAAAATTTTTTATTTGACAATATTGTTTATTCGGACATGATATCGGCGTACTCAATTGCTAAATTCGTCAGTTCAGGGATCATGCCGGTTTTAGCTTCGTCAAACATTTCCATTAGGCACTTGCAGAGAAACTCATGTGGAGACATTACAAGATTTTCAAAAACTGTGACAAGTAGTCTTGCAATCTGGGAAATTCCTCGTACCTCATTCGATTCTAATGGCCTTCGTAAAACAGAAAACTCTTTCAGCTTTAAAGTAACGCATTGTCCTTTGTTCAAAATTGCTTCTTCTTCTGTCATGCCATCAGGAATGTAAACAAAAGGTCCTGTTCGATGAGAGCAAAGAATAGTTCGGGAAAGGTCGCAATTCATTTTAGCAAGTGTACTGTTTTTTGGGTCGCGATACACTGTAACAAGCGTTGGTTGCAGTAACAAGGGATCAAAATAGATAGGGGGTACAAAGGCACCCGGATAGTACGACAACTGAATGTACAAACATAAATGGCGATCAGTTGTATATCTTTTTTGATAATAGCAACAAACAACTAGGTCCCACGCGTTGAATTCACACAAAAGAATCTGGTTCTGATAGATTTTAAGGGGTAAATCAAACCTAATGGAATCTTCAGGTACAATGAATCGAAAAGCATTGGCAATTTGTAAAGCAATAGCTTTTTTGAACTCCGGTGTGTAATTCATGAATAAGCCGTAATTTGGTACAAATGAAAAAAGAAACAAAGTTACAAAATTTGTATTGACTTGTGCAGTCAAGGAATTACTGTTTTATTTGACCAAATTGTGTATTTGACAATATTTTTTATTTTGATTCGTTGCTTAATTCGTTGGGTTCGTCTATGATGCTTAAAACATCTTTCACTAACTCCGTAAGTTCCTCTTCGCGTCCTTTCTCTAGTACACCTGGAGGAACTAAGACAGTCTGCACAAACAAAGAAACATTTGTCAGAATCAATAAACATACAACAAATTAACCATTGTACTTTTCTGGATCATAGTTTGTAATTTTTCTATGCACCTTTTGCACACACTTTTAATTGCGCGCACAATCAAAGGATTTTCGAACATTCGCAGTATTTTCTGTTTACCGCTTTCAAACTTTGATTTAGACAAGTGGATCATCTGTTGCGGGCGTTTCGCTGCACTGAATGCTTCATTTGCGGCAGACAATGCTTCTTCACAAATCTTGTCCACGGAAAGCGCCTTGCTCTTGTCACGGGCTAAAATACCACGAACCTTTTTCATGCTCCAAATTGACGCTTGTTCCGCGTGTTGAATAATCAATGGGTTGTTAAAAATGACTTTGTGCATGGCGGAGCATTTGTCTTTGTTTTCACAAAATGTATCACACAAATCTGATTTAATCACTTCAAGCCATTGCTCGTTAAAAATAGTTTCGGTCGTAATTACTTCGGAAGACATTTGCACTTTGAAACAAATGAGAAGCTGTGAAATGAAAATTCAAAAGTTTACTAAGCTATTGTGTATTTGACAATATTTTTTATTTGTTTCGGCAAAGTTATTTTTTATTTGGAAAGATTTGTTTATTTGTTTATTTTCTTTGATTGCAAAAGTCCGCAGCTTCTTTCAACAAACTCTCCAATCCGGCAAACTCGAATATAAGTCCAATCAGGTTTTCGTCGTGTATTCGCGATTTGGACATTTCTTGATCTAGAAACAAATAGTGAGCTTTCGCAGTGAGACGTGGGCTGGCAATACCGCCATATCGCCAAATGTCTGTCATTTGCACGGGTCTACACTGTACTTCGGCTATAACAATGCCATGTTGAAACACTGTTGCAACCCGAGGTCCTTCTACAGTAAGGATGATGTACAACGGTCCATCGCTCAAACGACAACAGCTTTTAATCAAGTCCGGGTTTTTTAACATGCATGGAAAATCAGCATATATCAATTTGTAGTATGCAACATCGTAGCGACGCTTATCCTTACAATTATAAAAAAAAGTTTCCATTGCATCAAAAACATGGTAGAACTGTTTTACGGCCTTTTCAATTACAGATTCCCGAAAAGATTTAAAATCCATCATTGGAACTTTTGTGCATCTGATAAAGAGTTTGAACAAAGTCTGTAAAAGTTGCGGCAAAATTTCTTATTTGAACAGATTTGTTAATTGGTTGCAAAAAAACTCCAAATAACCAATTATGCCAAATTATTTTGTTTATTAGTCTGCTTCAAGCGCGTGTGTTAACAAGCAAAGTTCATTGCATTCAAAAAACCATGTCAGAATCAGTACAAACTGAACCAATTTGTTTTATTTGCAAGAACACCAGCAATGTAGTACACGAACTTTTGTTTTACGAAATGAAGTCGCAACTTGTCCTTGGCGATGAAAACATCTGCAAAAGCTGTTACAATAAATTAGAATTTTCTGTGAATTGCAAATCTTGTAACTCGGACAACGCCATACTCGAAATTAACGTTTACGACAAAAAAGAAGATCGTTGCATTAACACGTTCTTCTTGTGTTCTAAGCTCTGCACCCCCTTGGAGCTGCACCTTTACTGGCCATCCAAACGGGACAGAATAAATTGGGAAAACATAGTTTTAGGCGATAGTAGTAAAAGTACTCACAGAGTTAACATGGAGCGCAAAAAAAGACAAAGAATATTTGAGCGCAAATCGCGCTATCCTATTGCTTGTGCAATTGGATTTGGCGACGAGCGTCACT
>JACCDR011791931.1_pt1 | contig 21996 bp, 26 predicted proteins | sample 7446431 | NCBI WGS metagenome assembly JACCDR01 (sample SAMN15323443, study PRJNA562643) | freshwater metagenome | isolation source: river surface water | place: USA:Blue River Watershed | collected 2017-08-17 | reverse complement strand
TGTCCCGCCACCTACTGGCTCACCTCAGGGAGCGCCTCGCGCCCGAGGTCTTCGCGCTCGTGGTGCGAGCGTTGTCCGACGAAGAGCCGACGCAGGAGAGCGAGCACACCGAGCACTAGCGATCGGCGACGGCGCGCACGAGGGCCGCGGCGAGCGCCATGGCGGCGACGTCGTCGAGCGGTGCCATGGCGCCTCCCGGCAGGCACACGTGCAGGGTGCCGGACACGACGACGACCGACCACGGCGCGCCGAGCGGGGCGAAGGCCGTAGACGGGGCGGAGGCTACGCGGGCGGGTTTGCTGGTCATGCCTAGAAGACGGCTGGGCCAGCCGGGATCTGACACCAATGGCGCTGCGAGACCTCATCCGCGAGCGGGAGGCGAAGAAGTGGCGCGCGGCGTATGCGAAGGTGCTGCCGGAGTTCCAGGCAACGCCGAGCCGGCCGCGCGCCAAGTACCGCGACGATCCCCGGGGGTACGCGCGGGACATCTTCGGCGTCGAGCTGTGGGAGCGTCAGGGCCAGGTTGCCGACAGCGTGGCGAAGCATCCACGCACCGGCACTCGCAGCGGTCACAAGGTCGGCAAGTCGACGCTCGCGGCGATCCTCGCGTGGTGGTGGGTCGACACCCGCGAGCATGGCCAGACGATCATGACCTCGAGCGGGTTCAAGCAGGTCAAGCACATCCTGTGGAAGGAACTGCGCCGGCTCTGGTCACTCGCTCAGAAGCGCGGCCACGACATCGGGCCGGAGCCGCCGCTCGACCCTGAGACGGGCGTCATCTTCGCGGACGGCGTGCGAGCCATCTACGGCTTCACGACGGCAGCCGCGGAGAAGATGGCCGGCTTCTCGGGGCACGAGCTGTTCTTCATCGTCGACGAAGGCAGCGGCTTTCCCGATCCGATCTTCGAGGCGGTGGAATCGAACCTCGCGGGCGGCGGGAAGATCCTCGCGCTCGGTAACCCGACGCAGACCAGCGGGTGGTTCTTCGAGCTGTTCCGCAAGCTCCGGCACCTGTGGGCCACGCATCACATCTCGGGCGAGGAGAGCCCGAACGTGGTGCAGGACCGCGAGGTGGTGGCGGGCCTCATGACGCGCGACCACGTGCGCATGATGCAGGCCAAGTACGGGCCCGACCACGAACGGCACCCGGTCTACATGGTCCGCGTGATGGGCATCCCGCCTGAGCAGGGCACGGACGCTGTCATCGGCCTCGGCGCGATCAGCGCGGCGCAGGCACGGCGCGAGACGGCGACACCAGACGGCCCGCTCGAGGTGGGCGTAGACGTAGCGCGGTTCGGCGACGACGAGACGATCATCACCGGCGTTCGCGGGCACTACCAGCTCCCGAGCGTGGCGGTGTTCAAGGCGGACGGCCCGACCGTGGCCGCTGCCGTTGCGTCGTACATCCGAGCGCACGAGCCGCACCCAACGCAGCGCGTGCCGGTGAAGGTCGACGGCATCGGCGTGGGCTCTTCGGTCGTGGATCACCTGCGAGGCGCCGAGTACCGCGATCTCGTCATCGTGCACGACGTCAACGTGGGCACGGCAGCGACCGACCCCGATTACACCAACCTCCGCTCGCAGCTGTGGTTCGCGATCGGGCAGTGGCTCGCAGAGGGCGGCGCGCTCGTGGAAGACGCCGAGCTCGAGCAGGAACTACTCGCGCCGACGTTCAAGACCGACAAGCTCGGGCGGATGCAGGTCGAGTCCAAGGACGACATCAAGCGCAAGATCAAGCGCAGCCCCGACCGTGCCGACGCACTCGCGCTGGCCGTCTACCACATCGCTGCCTCGAGCGGCGAGATCCGCACCGTGGCCAACGCCACCCGCCGCGCGGTGCGCTCGCTCAAGAGCGCCTACTAGGAGCACGCCACCATGCGCATCCGATACCGCCTCAAGCCGCAGATGCTCATGACGCCGTGGCTCGGCCTGCTGCAACGCGACGAGTCGATCAACGAGTGGAGCCCGTTCCGCGAGGCAGACGTGAGCGAAGACGTGCTCGAGAAGCTGCGCGCGGTGGAGCGGGGCGAGGGCGTCATGGGTGGCGCGATCGGATTCGTCGAGGTGCTCGATGCGCCATCCATTGCGCCGGCGCCCGTCGACGAGCCCGACGTCTTCCACGAGGACACGCCTGTGTCTGCGCCGCTCCCGAAGACGCGGAAGAAGCGCGGCGGCTAAGCCATGCCGGTCGACGGCGAGTACACGTCTGGCGCGAATGGCGCGGGACGTAGCGGCGCTCGCCCGACGTACGGCAAGAAGTACAAGCCGCCCGGCGCACGCTCGCTCACGATCCGCCAGTTCGGCGGCATGGAGCCGGGGGCGCTCGCGGGCGTTCTCTCGGCGTCGCAACGCGGCGACCTCGAGCAGCTCGCAGACCTGTTCACGTACATGCTCTCGACCGATGCGCACGTGCGCTCGGTGGTGAGCACGCGGATCAACGCGGTGGCCGCGGCGCCGATCGACGTGCTGCCGGGCGCCGGCGACGAGGTGCTCGCGGAGCTGTCTGCCGAGTTCGTTCGCGGCGAGCTCGAGCGCATCGAGGAGTGGGAAGACCGCTACTCGGACCTGCTCTACGGCAGCATGCTCGGCGCGGCCACGGTGGAGAATCGGTGGCGCCCCGAGGTCGACTGCGTGCACGGCGATCTCGCGTTCGTGTTGCCGCGTGACCAGCGGTTCAACGACGACTGGTCGATCGAGCTGCGGACGTACGAGAGCGGCAAGCAGGACTGGATCAAGACGCGGGACTTCCCAGGCAAGTTCACGGTCAACCTGCCGCACAACTTCGCCGAGCGCCCGACGCTGACGGGCGAGATGCGGGCCATTGCCTGGCCGTGGCTCTTCAAGCGCATCGTGGAGAAGATCGGGCTCGAGGGCTTCGGCCGAATGGCCACGGGGCTGCTCTACTCGATCGTCTCCTCGCAGGCGGACGAGAACGTGATCGAGCAGCGGCTCGAAGATCTCGAGGCGCTCGCGACCGACGGCAAGGCGGCGATCAAGGCGTCGCAGGAAGTGGACGATCCGATCCGCCTGCTCGAGGCCGCGCGCGACCCGGGCCAGACGAGCAAGACCCTGCTCGACTACTACAACGGCGAGATCAGCAAGGGCATCCTAGGCAGCGGGCTGAACGTGGAAGTGCAATCCACGGGCGGTAACCGCGCGCTCGGTGAGAGCCAGTTCGACACGACGATCCTGCCGCGGCTACAGGCCGATGCGAAGCGCGCTCTCGGTGCGTTGCGGCGCGACTTCATCAAGCCGCTGCTCGCGTACAACGTGCACAAGTTCGGCGGGGTCATGCCGCCGGTGCCGTACCTCCAAGCGCGGCTCGTGGAAGATACGCTCGCGGTGGACCAGCTCACGGTCGACTCGGGCGCCGCCACGGTAGACGAGCTGCGGCGGTCCAAGCGCCTGCCCGAGTGGGGCCCGGAGAAGGGCGGCGATCGGGTGCTACAGCCCATCGCCAAGTCGCCGTTCCCGGGCTTCTCGCTCGTACCTGACGCGTCCGGCGGTACGCCCACGGAGCGCCCTTTACGACGGCGCCCGCTGGAGAAGCCGGTGCAGTTGACCTTGCCTGGGACGGGCTCTTCGCAGACTCGCTCCGCCTTCGCGACGACGCCACTCGCGATCGCGCTGTCCAGGAAATCGGCCGTCCGGGTGCGCTGACGGTCGAGGCAACGCTCCAAGCCTCTGACGTCGGTCAGGGCTGGCTCTACGAGATCGCGTCCGTGGTGGGCGCGTCGAGCACTCGCGCGGAAGCGGAACGCCTGCTGAACGAGTGGGCCGAGCGTGCGGACAGCGAGCCACGGTTCGCGGACCTCGTCTACGAGTCGAGCGCCCGCGCATGGATGGCCGGGCAGCTCTTCGTTCGCAACTACGAAGTCCCCGCCGAGGTGCGCAAGCTCGCCGTGGAAGTGGGCCAGGACGGTGCGTTCCTCTCGATGCCGTTCCAAGACGCGCTCGAGCGTTTCCTGGCGCGGCTCATCCTGCCGCCTGAGGAAGCGTTCGACGCGCTCGGCCGGCTACGCGAGCGAGCGTTCTCGGCACGGCGGCTTGCAACCGAGAGCGTGAGGCAGAGCGCATTCGACGCGCTCGTCACGGCGCTCGAGGGCGGCGGGGATTACCAGAGCTTCGCCGCTGCGATCCGCGACGAGGAGATCTCCCTCGGCATCTCACCGAGTAACCACGGCTACCTCCGAACCGTGTTCGACACGAACGTGGTGAGCGCGTACTCGGCGGGGCGGGACAGGCAGCTCACGGAGCCGGCGGTCATCGAGGCGCTGCCGTATCGGATCTACGTGGCGGTGATCGACGCCCGCACGAGGGCGAGCCACGCGGCGCTCGACGGCAAGACGTGGGACGCGCGCAAGACCGACGAGTGGCGGAAGTACCAGGGCCCCAACGGCTTCAACTGCCGATGCCAGGTCGTGAGCGCAGCCGAGCCCGACAACACCGCAGCGCTGAGCATGCGCGCGGTGCATCCCGACGAGGCGTTCAACAGCGCCCCGAGCCTCGAGATCTAGGAGTCACACCATGCTGGGACCGCGAGCGAAAGCGCCGGCACCGCGTCACGCGTTCGGGCGGGCGTTTCGGTCCGACGTAGCCGTCTGCTTCGACGCGCGAGGGCATGCGTTCAGCGTGTCGAGCGCACGCGTAGAGCGCGCCCACCACGCGTTCCGCTCCATGTACCCGCTCGTCGGCTCTGACGCCGCAACGGGCTGGGTGCACGCGGCACGGCACGGCGAGTTCAACGGGCACCCGAGTGGGCCATTCGCGTTCACCGATGCGGTGTTCTCGGACATCGTGACCAACTTCGAGGCGCTCAAGAACAAGGCCGTCCCGCTCACGTTCGATCACCCGTACTACGACGGGACGCCGCGCGAGCTCGCGGGCTGGGTGCACAAGCTCGTCGCGAAAGCGGACGGCCTCTGGGCGCTCTGCGAGTTCACCGAGAAGGCCGTGGAGATGATCCGCGGCGGCAGCTACCGGTTCGCCTCCGTGGTCGTGGTGCCGAAGAGCACACACCGCGAGACGGGCGCGGATATCGGCGCTGAGCTTCTGGAGTTGGCGATCACATCGAGCCCGTTCATCGACGGGCTACAGCCGATCGCGCTGAGCGACGCGGCGTAGTCCGCGGCCACCAACCGAGACAACCACGCGCCCTCGCGGCGTGAGTGCACAGCTGCGCCAGCGAGGCGCTGAGGAGACAGCAATGACCGACGTGGAGCTGATCAAGGCCGCGCTCAAGGAGCTCGGCGACGACGCGACGATGGCGATGGTCGCGAAGTGGGTCGAGGCGAAGAAGACGCTCGACGCCGTCGCATCCGGCGAGGGCGAAGCCGCGGCAGAGGCCGGCGGTGAGCCTCCGACCGCAGCGACGCGCACCGAGCCGGACGCCGTGGCGGCCACCGCTGCGCCCGCGGCCGAGGTCGTGAAGGCGACCGACGCGCCGCCCGCCGCTGTCCAGGCGATGGACGAGGCCGCGATGGGCGAGCTGTCCGCGGTCATGACGCAGATGCAGACGGCGCTCGGGATGGATGACGCCACGTTCCTCGCCGCGCTGCGGGACAACGCGGAAGCGATCGCGGGAATCCTCGGCGGCCAGCCGACGAGCGGCACGCCCGCGGACGACGCCTCCGCCATGACGCGAGCAAAGGCGGCGGAGCTCGCACTCGGCCTGACCAAGGCGCGCGTCGAGGCGCACGAGGCGCAGATCACGGCGCTGAAGACGACGATCGCAGAGCAGGCCGCGGCGCTCGGGAAGCTCTCGTCCGAAACCGACGAGCAGCGCATCGACGCGGCGATCCGAGCGGGCCACTTCCTCGCGAAGCACCGGCCGCTCCTCGTGACGGCTGCGAAGTTCGACCGCACCGCGTTCAACGCGCAGCTCGCTGCGGGCGCCGAGTCGCCGGCGATCATCACGACCGACGTCGCCACCGGCAAGGGCAGCAAGCCAGACGAGACGAGCGTGGGCGAGACCGTCGACGACGTCCTCGAGGGCCCCGACCTCGTGGCGGCCGAGCGACTGCTCAAGCGCGGGATGCCGGTCGAGCGCATCGCGCTCCGGCTCTCGCAGATCAAGGGCATCCCGCGTGAGCGCGTCGAGGCGCAGCTGCGGGGCCTGAAGAACGAAGGCCAGGCGTAAGCGCCGCGCCGGGACAACCAACGAAGGAGACAGCAGCAATGGCACTCACGGCAAACCGGGCCAACAAGGTCCGCGCGCTGGAGCAGGCGCGTTACGGGTACGGAACGGTCGCGACGGGCTCGGTCATCTTCCAGGGCGCACTGCTCTCGAAGGTGGAGACGAGCGGGCTCATCACCCTGGCGAGCTCCGCCACCGGCGAGACGTTCATCGGCGTTGCGCTCGACGCGGGAACCGGTGTCGCAGCCGGCACCGTGAAGATCGCGTACCGGTACAACCACGAAGAGAAGTTCACGCCGAAGACGGCTCTGACCAAGAGCTACATCGGCTGCGCAGTCGTCGCGTTCGACGACGAGAAGCCCACGACCGCGAGCGCGATCAGCGCCGCCAAGCGGGCGTTCGTCGGCGTGGCAACCGACTTCGAGTCGGACGGATCCGTGTGGGTCTGGATCCGCCAAGACTCGCAGAAGCTCACCCCCTAACCCGTGATGGGTAGGAAGAAAGGAAGAACCAGTCATGGGTAGCAAGGGCGAAGCGAATCTTCAGACCGCGAACACGCAGGCGCGTGTCGAGTTCGAAGAGGTCCTCAACACGTGGCAGCCGGGAGTCCTCTCGCTGCTCGCGGAGGAATACTCGACGGGCAGCGACCGCGACAGCCTCGTGTTCGGCACGGGGCTCAACACCATTCGCGAGTGGCTCGGCCCGCGCGAGTGGGGCTCGATGGAGTGGTTCGCGCAGAGCGTCGTGCTCACGACGTTCGAGGACACCGTGGACCTTCCGCGCAAGCTCGTGGACTACGACACCACCGGTGCCGTGGCCAAGAGCCTTGCGAGCAAGTTCCGTGAGGCACTCTCGAACGGTGACGACAAGATCCTCTTCGACACGCTGATCAGCGCGTCGGGTGCGGGTCCGACGGCGTTCGACGGGATCGCGCTCATCAGCGCGTCGCACTCGCTCGGCGGGGTGACGTACTCGAACACGACCACGAGCGCCATGTCGTTCGCCACGCTCGACGGCGGCATCCAGGCGATGCAGGGCTTCAAGACGGCGGCAGGCGAGCCGCTCAACATCTTCCCGACGCACCTCGTCTGCGGCCCCAAGCTGCGGAAGCTCGCGCTCGACTTCGCGGCGAACGCGCGTCGGGTCAAGGGCATCAAGGCGAGCGGAGAGGAAGGCACGACCTCGAACGTGGCAGCGGCCGCGATCGAGAACGTCTTCGCCGGCGACAACATCAACGTGATCATCTCGAACCGGTTCACCGGGACGTACGACGATTACTGGTATCTCGCCGACCTCTCGAAGCCGAGCAAGCCGCTGATGCTCAAGAACGAGCGTCAGTGGGAGATGCATGCCAAGACGTCGATGACCGACGAGAAGCGGTTCAACCAGGACCGCTACGAGTGGGGCATCGAGTGCGACAAGAAGGTCGCTGCGGGCGCGTGGCCCTGCATCTACGGCGGGATCGTCGCGTGAGCGGGCTGGCAGACAAGCAGGCGGAGGTCAACGCGGCCTACGCCTCGCGCGACAGGCGCGATCCGATCCCTGGGGAGTACGTTCGCAAGCTCACCGTCGTCTGCGACGTGGAGATGCAGGTGCTTCCCGGGGGTCACCTCGTGCCGTTCGGCGAGTCGACCATCTACGCGTTCGAGTCGGACGTGGCGAAGATCAAGGCGCTCGTCGCCGATCCCGTCACGCTCGACGAGAACACGGTGGAGACCGACCCGACGAACATCGAGCGCTCGAAGGCGATCTTCGCCGCCAAGCGTGCCGAGTTCCTCGCCAAGCGCGGCCTGACCGAGGCGCAGTTCGCCATGGTCAGCCACGAGTACGACGGCCCGCGATCGTGGCCGCAGGTCTACTGCGACACGTTCGTTCCGCCGGGACGTCTCCCCACCGAAGCAGAGCTCGCGAAGGTGTCGCCGGGACAGCGCCGCGAGTTCACGAAGCGGATGGCCGACCCGTTCAAGCAGGTGCTGCCGCTCCGCAAGGTGGTGGTGGACGTCGAGCGGTTCGCGCCTCCGCAGTCGGTGGAAGCGCAGCAGGCCCGCATGCACGCCGACACAATGACGCAGGTCATCGCGGACGCGGTCAAGCTGGCCGTGCAGGGCGGCAACACCGAACGGCCCCGCAAGGGCTGATCGGTGGCCGCGGTCTACCTTACGAGCGCGGACATCGACGCGCTCGTAGGGACAGACGTGCGGACGGCGCTCTTCGTAGACGACACCGGCAACACGCACCTGGCCCGGTGTATCCAGCTCGCGAGCGCCGTCATCAAGTCGGCAGCTCACCGCGCGGGGTACACCGGGCTCGGGGACACGACGACCGACGAGCAGGTCATCGCGGCGACGCTCGGGCAGTTCCTCGTGCTCATGTACAACCGCAAGCAGCAGCGGGTGCCACCGGAGTTCTTCGAGGTCGTGAACATGGCGACCGAGATCCGCGAGGGGAGGCTGCCGCTGCTCGGCCTGACCGCATCGACGACGAGCGCAGCAGCGGGCGGCGCGGCGTTCAGCGAGACCAACTCGAGCGTGTCCGGCGCTCGCTACAACCCGCTCAGCAGAGAGCGCCTCGACGTGTACTGAGGTGGCGCCATGACGGTCGTCCGCGTGAGGGTGCGCGGGCTCGACGAGGCGCTGAAGTACGTCCGCGACGCGAAGGCGAAGCTCGACAACCTCGAGCCCGTCATGCGTGTCGCCGCCGAGAAGCTCAAGTCCATCTCGGACGCCACGTTCCGAACGCAGAGCGCACCGGACGGTACGGAGTGGGCGCCGCTCAAGCCGGCAACGCTGAAGCAAAAAGAGCGGCTCGGTTTCTCCCCGCTGCGCCTCGTTCGACACGGCGCTCGCGGGCTACAGGGTGGAACGACTTTCGAGGGCAGGCGCAACGGCATCCGCATCGGCACTTCGCCGCTGACGCCGTATGCGGCCTATCACCAGGACGGCACCAGCAGGATCCCGCGCACGGCGTTCCTGCCGCTCGAGGGGCCGGCTAACGCGCGGCGGCTCATGCAGACGCCTGCGGTAGCGAAGGTGATCGCAGAGCTTGCGGTGGACATCCGCCGCTTCGTGTTCGGCGAGAGGCGGTGAGCGGTGGCCACCATCAACGGCACGGCCATCCTCACGGCGATCCGCGAGGTGCTCGACGAAGGCGCGGGCACGGTCCGCAACATCTCGACGGCGCGATTCCAAGCCGACCTCTACGCCGGTAAGGACGTGGACGGGCAGGCGCTCTCCGCGCTCGTCAAGCCGATCTGCGAGGCAGAGATCACCGGCATCCGGCGGCATCCGATGTCGCCTATGGACCTGCACTCGATGTCGCTTCTCGAGATCGACGTGCGCGTGTCGGTGGTGCGTTCGGGGACGCTCAAAGAGAAGCTCGACGCCGACGCACGCGACGCGCTCAAGGGCCTGGCGGTCGACGACGCTGACGTGGTCAAGCAGGCGCTGCTCTTCAACGGCAACCTGACGACGACGATCGGCGGCACGGCAACGGGCCTCGTGAGCGGGCGCCTGGCCTCGTACGAGGGCAGTACGGTGACGGTGCTCTTCAGCGGCGACACGAGCGCGCGCATCGAGGGGCTGCACAACTTCCGAGCGGTCGTGAACGTCGCTCAAGCCACGAGCTGAGGGAGTCCAATGACGATCGAGATCAACCGCGTTCAGCGCATGCGCCTGAACACGGAGTCGAGCTTCTGCGCCGATGGCTCGGCCACGCTCGCGAACTACGTGGACGTGCCGTTCGTCGAAGGTAGCTGCACGGCGTTGCTCGATCGGGAGATGCTCAACCCCGAGTACGCGCAGCAGCACAAGTACGGCTACCCGACGCAGCTCACCGGCCTGCGCAGCTGCTCGCTCACGTTCGCCGTGAACCTCGCCGGTACGGGCGTGGCGGCGGGCTCGGCGACGACGGCGGTGCAGTCCCCGCTCGGAGAGATCCTCGCGGCGGTCATGGGTGGCGAGACGCTCGGCGTGGGCTCGAGCGTGGCGAGCGGCGGCGCGGTGACGGGGTTCGTGGCGGGGAGCGCCACAGGGCTCGCACAGGGCACGTTCGCCGGCATGCTGACCGACAACGCCGCGGTCAACTACGAGGTGCGCCCGATCAAGACGGTGTCGGGCTCGACGGTCACGCTGCGCCTCAACTACTCAGAGGCGCCCGACACGAGCGACATCATCTACTCAGGCGCCACGTACTACCTGACGCAGGACCCGCAGAGCTCGCTCCAGGTGATCCTCGAGGGCTACGAGCAAACGGATCGCTGGCTGCTCCGCGGGTTGCAACTCGAGTCGATGGGGCTCGAGCTTCCGATCGGACAGCTGCCGCGCATGACGTTCACGCTCAAGGGCGTGCTCTGGGATCAGGGTGACGGCACGGGCGGCGTGCTCACGGGCTCGGCGCTCGGCGTCGCGAGTTACGCGCGGACGAGCCCCACTCACGTCTCTGGCTCGCTCTTCTACCAGACGGCGAGCACGGTGACGCTGCCGACGGCGACGGCGGCCTCGGCGCTCGTCTACAACCCGCACCTCTCCTACATCCCGCAGACGAGCGCGAGCGCGCAGAGCACCGACACGATCGCGCGCTGGGTGGCGGACCGCGTCGCGCCGGTCATGGATGGCAGCTTCACGGTGCCGTTCGAGGACTTCAGCTACTTCGACGATCGCGACAATAAGACGCTCAAGCAGGTGTTCCTCCAGATCGGGAACACGCAGGGCAGCACGGTCGTGATCGACATCCCGCAGGCGCAGATCGTGAACGTGACGCGCGACGGTGGTGACGGGATCGCGAGCCAGACCGTGTTGTGGGCGGCGCAGGTGGACGACCAGACGAGCGGCACTGGCGACCGGTCCGACTCGCCCTTCAGGATCGGTCTCTGGTGATGAGCGAGGACGTCTTCCGCTGCGTCTCGATCTTCGACGACGCGCTCGACCTCGACGCCATGACCGCGCCCGTGTGCGGCGATTACATCCGCGAGCGCGACCAGAGCAAGCTGATCGTCAAGCCCGGTGAGCAGCCAGCGGTGTTCATTCTGCGCCGCGTGCCGAACGACATCTGGGCACGGTACATCGAGACGGCGGCGAGCGAGCCGGAGCAGCGGCGGCGCGCGTTTCAGGTCGGCGTGACCAACGTCGAGCACTACCCGTGGCAGGACGGCGGGCCGCGCGGCGCTCCGCGTGTCGGGACCGACGAGCTGCGCTCCGCGGGCGGGACACTCGTCGTGTGGAGCGAGAAGGAGCTGCTCGCGTTCTCGAACTCGGACATTGCGGACATCGGCTCCGTGGTGATGGCCCGAAGTTTTTTACGAGTCGGCAGCGCGGTCTCCTGTCCGCTGCTGCCTATGTGGCTTCCTGTGCTGGCGGCGCGGACGCGCCCCCGTGCGGAATCGACCCCCACCGAACCGACTGGGGCGAGCAACGAAGCGCCGCCAGCATCTACAGCGGCCTCGACGCCCGCAAGCGACTCCGCGCCGGCTACCGCTGCGACTGCGACGGTGTAAGCCACCGTCAGCTCGGCCGCGTGGTGGGCGAGGCGGAGCGCATCCTCGATGGCATCGAGCGGCTCACGGGCGGGCGGCCGCCGAGCTGCCCGTGGCGAGCGTTCCGCGATCCGTTCGTGCGTGAGGTGATCGACCTCTACCGAGCCGCAGGCGGGCTCACCGAGGGCGGCGCGGTGCCGGCGCATGTGCTGGGCATGGACCCGCCGCACGCCGTCTGGCGCGGGCTCTTGCACTACGTGCAGGCGGTGGCGCTCGTGCGCGCGGACAGGCAGCGCCGAGACCGCGAGGAGCGCGAGAGGCAGAGCAGGTTACGCGGCGCGATGCTGGACAGGCCTAGATCACGGGGAAGGTGAGTGGTGCCGGATCCGATCGTCTTCGAGCTGCTCGGGGAAGCGGCGAGTGCGCAGCGCGCTCTCGATAAGGTAGAGGCGGAGCTTCTTGGTGTCGCAAAGGCGCAGGGCACCGTCAACGCGGCCACTGCGGCGGCGAGCTCCACGACGACCGCCGCCACGCGCGCCACGACGGCGGCGACCAAGTCCGCCGTCGACTACCGGCAAACCATTGCGCAGCTCGCGCAGGGCTTCGGGATGCTGAACCCGAAGATCGGGCAGGTGGCCGGCTCCCTCGTTGGGCTCACGAGCGCGTTCGGGCCCGTGGGGATCGCCGTCACCGGACTGACGGTGGCGCTGCCGATCCTGGTCGATGCGCTCGGAGACCAAGAGGACGCCACGGACCGGGCGACCGATGCGACCAACCGATACGGGGCGGCGCTCGAACGCACTCGGACGCTGGTCGAGCAGGCGTCCGGTGCGTACCGCGAACAGGCGGCGCTCCTAGGTCGCGGCGGCGTCCAGGAGCAAATCGCGGCAGCCGAGGTAGCGCACAACCGTTTGCTGCGCGCACGAACGGAGCTCGCACGCGGCGCCCTGCGCGGCAGCGGTGGCGTGATCGAGGAACTGGCGAGCACCAACGAGCAGCTGCGTCAGTCGACCGAGCGCCTCGCCGACCTGCGTCAGCAACTGCTCGGGGAGATCGAGGGATCGCCTCAGCAGATAGCGTCCGCGAACGCGGCCGCAGAGGCGGACAAGCAGAAGCAGAACGCCGGACGCGGCTCCACGGCCCGTCGGCGTCGCGGCGGTGCTGCCAACGACAACGGCGCGGACCTCGCGCGCCTCATGGAGGCCGCGGCTCGCGAAGAGCGCGAGATGGAGCAGGCGCTCGCCGACCAGATCATCGGCATCAAGACGAAACAGCACGAGGAGGAGATGCGCCTCCTCCAGGAGCGGCGTGACTTCGAGGAGTCCGAACGGCAGCTCGCGGCTGAGGGCGCCGAGCGTCTGGCAGACATCCAGATCGAGCAGCTCGCGCGCGTCACGGCGCAGTCCAACGCGAACGCCGAGGCCATGGCCGCCACGGAAGCGCGGCTTGCACAGGAGCGCAAAGACACGACGCTGGGCTTTCTCGGCGTGGCCGATCAAGCCGGGCAGGGGCTGCTCGACATGTTCGCTGCAACCGAGGGCCAAAAGGAACTCTGGGCGGGCGGTATTCAGATCGCCGAAGCCATCGGCAGCTACCCCGATCCCGTCGGTATCGCGTCACACGCGCTCAGCGCGGGCCTGCACTTCGCGAACGCCGCGCAGATGGGCGTGGGCGGTGGCGGCAGCGCACAGGCGCAGCTCCCCGCGGCAGGCGCGGCGGGCACGGCGGCGGCGCGGCCTGCGCAGTCGGACACGGCAGCGGGCGGCGGCGGCGGCAACGTCACCTACAACATCAATCAGCCGCTTACCGAGGCGCAGCTTGGGCGGCTCAACCAGCGGCATGACCGCGCGAGCAACCGGCGCTTCGGACGCATTGCGGCATGAGTCTCTACGTTCTCGCGGGCTGGGACTTCGGCCGCGTCGGCACGATGTCGATGATGGTCACCGAGAACACCGGCTCGCTGACCTTCGCCGTCGTGTGCGACGAGGACGGGGTGCAGAGCGCCGACTGGACGGGATCTGCGGTCGCCGATCTAGAAGTCGAGGACGACGACACGGCGTATTGCCACGAAGATCTGACGTCGGTGCTCGGCAGCGGGCAGTACGACGACTTCGCGACAGCGCTCGCGCTCGGGCTCACCGAGGGCTCCCGTCGATACGGCAACACGCGCACCTACACGGTGACGTGGAACCGGGCCAACCAGACGTACGCGATCGGCGTGTCCGCGGGCACGTTCGCCGTGAGCTTCTCCGCGATCGATTCGGCGCAGGGCGAGCGCATGCGGCTCCTGCTCGGCTACGCGAGCAACCTCGGCCAGGCGGCGACGCACACGACCACGGTCCGGCCGTACTACTCGATCGTGAGCGCTGCGACGGCGCTCTCGCGCGTCACTCGCCCGCACGCTCGACGCGGCACCGTTCGCGGAATGGTGACCTCGTCGGGCGCACACTTCGCCGTCGCGCCCGCACAACTCGCGCGCTACTGCGAGGCAACGGTGATGTTCGAGTCGACGGCAGGCGGCTCACCGAGCACGGCGGGAACAGCCGTCTACGCGTCGGACACCGGCGGGCTCGCGCCGTGGACGTGGGAAGACTTCTTCGACCACGTGAGCGCGATCGAGCCGTTCCGCGTCGACGACGGAACGCATGACTGGGTGATGACGCTCGACCCCGACATGGCGCACTTCGAGCCCGAGCGGCATCAGCCCGACTGGGACATGTGGCACATCGTGCTGAGCGGCTTCCACGAGGGCTCGCTCTGACGGCTCACGGGCGGACGCACACGAGATATTCCTCGTACCGCCAGCACTCGTCGTCGCGGACGAGCTCCTCGCACTCTTGCGGCTCCGAATGGGTCAGCGGCCACCCCTCGGGCTGCACCTCGCAGAGCGCAAAGTAGCCCTCTGCGCACGGCACGCCCTCCTCCGGGCAGTACCGACCTGGGTTACCAGGCGGCGGTTCGATCGTCTCGGCGGCACAGGCCGAGAGCAGCAGGGCGAGCGAAACGGCGACGGCTCTAGCGTTCACGGTGTGATCCTAGCATGACGAACCCCCTCCAGCTGCGCGTCGAGCTACGCCTGCGGATCGAGGGCTGGCCGTACGAGTTCGTCACCGATCCCGGCATGGAGCAGGTGCTCGCGGACGGCCGCGAGCGGGTGGCGCTCCTACACCGCTCCGGCATCGGCTTTGGCGAGCGGGTGGTGCCGTTTGAGGCGCGTCTCGAGGGCGAGGCGATGACGGTGACGATCATCGATCGGCACCGGGACCATGCCGGCACGGCGGCCATGTTCAAGCGCCCGACGCGCACGATGTACCTCACCGCCGACTCGGGGCTCGGCGCCTCGTTCGAGTTCACGAGCACCGCGGGGTGGAGCGCCGGCGAGCGCTTCCACATCGGCACGGAGGTGGTCGAGATCGGCACGGTGGCGAGCGGAACGGAGTTCACGGGCTGCTCGCGCGCCGAGTGGAGCACGTCGATCCAGGCGCACTTCGCTGGGGACAGCGACTCACTCGCGGCGGCGATCGCGACCGACCAGCCGCTCTCGCTCGAGGGGCGGCGCGCGACGCTCTTCCTGTACACCAACATGGGTGACCTCCAGGGAGACGGCGAGATCGTCTGGCGCGGCATCTGCCTCACGGACGCGAAGCTGGAAGCGGACGGGACGAGCTGGACGCTTTCGATCGATCCGATCTCTCGCGTGCTCGAGCAGGACTTGGGGGCGGATCTCGAAGAGCCTTTCGCACCGCGCGGCATCTACTACTCGGCGCACAACCCGTTCCGCATCGCGCTCGGCGAGACGGACACCACCGGCATCCTCGGCTACACGGACTCGACGACGGGCTACGGGTGGGTCTACGGCTTCTTCCCGAACGAGGCAGCCTTCTGCGACGCGGTGAACGCGGAGCTTGCGACGATCATCTCGGACGAGTCGCTGACCATGCAGGACGCGCGGATCATCCCGCTCCTCGGTGGCGAGGGCTACTACTTCCAGGTGACGGTCGCGGCGGCGAGTCCGCTCTACCCGCTGCTGCGGCTCGGATCGAAATGCGACCCGGGGCTGAGGGCGGGCCCGACGGCCGCTGACCCGCTCGTCAGCGAGGACGGTAGCGACGCGCGCACCGTCGCCGCGGGCGGCACGTACTTCTCGAGGCGCTCACGCGAGTCTGAGTTCAACTCGACCGTTCCGCGCGGCTACTTCGGCACCTACACGCCAACCGGCGGCCTCGGTGGCGAGGTGATCGACCTGCTCCCAGACCCCGACCCGCCCGACGAGGCCACGTACCCGCCGACACGCGTCTACCTCGCCGGAGCACGCTCGATCGCGGCGGTCGGCGCTGCACGCGTGAAGCTCGCCCGCGCTGACACCGAGCTCGACGAGGGCGAGCTGTGGGCCACGCCCGACGTGACGGACCGGTTCGTCGACCTCAACGCCGACTTCGCGTTCGCCATCCCCGCCGGGGCATACGATCGCGTTCACCCGCTCACGCTCGAGTGCGCCCGCGTCTACGGCACGGCCGCCGACGACATCTGGGGGTTCATGTCGAACCTCATGGCGGACTCGGTGAGCGAGGCGAACCGCGGCGGAACACCGTTCATCCTGAGCGGTACCGACGTCACGGACTGGACTGACGCGGTGACGCAGGCATCGCGGGGTCGGCCGTACCTCACGTATCGGCGCTTCATCGTGCCCAACGGGGTGATGCTCTCGGACTACTTGGCGCATCACCTGCGCGCCTACGGGCTCTTCCCGGTGATCAACACGCTAGGGCAGATCGACGTGGTCCCGATCCGTCCGCTCACGGCGTCACAGGTAACGACCCTGACGATCGACGCAACGGTGGCCGGCGTGGACGGCGGCTTCGCCACGTGGGAGCGGAACGCGTTCGGCACGCTCAACACCGTGCTCTTCCGCGGCGGGTACTACGCCATGGAGGACGAGTTCAGGACGCAGACGTCGGTGCGCGACGCGGACGCGTACGCTCGGCGCAAGAGCCCACGCATTCTCGAGATCGCACCCAAGTCGCAGTTCGGTGGCCTCCGCAGCGCAACGGTTCTTAGCGGCGGCGGCGTGAGCATGGCGGACTACGTGGACATGGCCGCGGTGCACCTCGCCGTTTTCGGTCGGGACTACGCAGTGGTGAGCGTGGACGTGCCGATCGCCGCGATCGGTCTCGAGATGGGCTCGCTCGTTTCGCTCGACATGGCGCACTTGCCGAACGGCCTCGGCGGCCGCGGGCTTACCAAGGTCGCGCAGCTCATCGGACGCCGCTTCGACTTCGACATGGGGCGCGCGCGGCTCGACCTCCTCGTCTCGTACGAGGATATCGCCGGGTACACGCCTGCTTGCTACGTCAGCGCCGAGTCGAACATCAGCGGCAACACGTGGGACCTGACGGTGGTGGGCACCGACCCGCACACGATCAAGTCGGCTTGGCAAAGCACCGACTTCTTGAGCGACCACTTCGCCGCTGGTGACGCCGTTCGCGTCTGGATCTGGAACAGCGGTAGCGGCGGCGTCCTCCAGGGGACGGTCGTGTCCGTGACGGATGGCGCGCCGGGCGGCAACGGAACCGTCCGCGTGACCTTCTCGGGCGTCTGGGTGCCGGCCGCCGAGGACTGGATCCTCGGGTTCGACAGCGCGCCCAGCGCGACCGCCGGGCAGCAGAAGTACGCGTTCATCGCCGGCTCTGACCTCCTGATCGACTTCTCGACGGCCCGAGAGGCGCAGGTGTACGCGTGAGCAACTCTCTCTACGGCGGATTCGTCGACTACAACACGTCGCTCCTCGGAGCGAACCAGCCCGTCGACAGCATGCTCTGGCCGGTGCTGTTCAACAACGCGCTGCACTTCGCCGACAGCGAGGCGCACGTCCGGGTGGCGTTCTCGCACGCGACGATCAACGCGCGAACGCCGTTCGACACCACGAGCTGGCTCCTCGTCGAGACGTACGGACCGTGGGCTCACCGGCTCGACGCGCAAGGCGTGCCGTACCCGATGCGCTTCCGTATCGCCGGGAGTGCGTCTCAGGCGGCGGCGATTCACCTGAAACTCCGGGTGAGTTCTGCAAGCTCTGCGGACCGCGCCACGGCAAGCAACACCGGACTCGTCAGCACCTCGTCCACATCGGCCGCGTGGCTCACGCCCTCAAGCGGGCCCGAGTCGCTGCTGACCTTCACCTCGGCGGACGCGGCGGACGCGCTGACCAACATCGATACGGTGGACGGCGTCGGTGGTGACCCGGTGGGGATCGAGACCTGCCAGATGGTCGCGACCGTGTGGGGTCGAGCGACGGGTAGCGTCTCGGCGGTACCGCAACTGCGCGGGCTCTACCTGGCGGAGTTCATTGCGTCCGGGGTGGGCTGATGCCGAGCGTGTCGACCCGGCGCACGGGCATGAACGTCGCCGACATCCTGACCGCGCTGCCGGTGCGCGGCCTGACGCAGGTGGACCTTGTGCACCTTGCGCACTGGGTGCTCGGTCGCGGCGCGCAAGTCGTGCCGAGCTACTCGTACAGCACCGGCATCACGCTGACGACGGGCGGCGGAACGCACCTCTTCAGGTTCCGCACGCGGCCGCGCTACCAGGCGCTCGAGCGGCTGTGGTTTCTCGACCTCGCGGCGGCGACGAATCCAGCAACCGCCCTCGTGGAGATCCCGAGCGGTGCCACCGCAGTCACGCTCGCGGGCGCAGGGGCCAGACGCGGGCAGATGATCCTCGAGTCGCTCGGCTCGCAATCGGACGCCGAGGGCGAGCTCACCGTCGAGATCACGCCGCAGACGAACAGCATCATCGTCCGCGCAATCTCCGCGTGGGAAGTGCCGCGGGCCGCGCTCACGACGTCCACCGACGACGACGGTACCGAGGAGACTCGGTTCAACGCGTCTCAGGCAATGGACGAAACGGACTTCACGAACGTTGCCGATGTGCTCGCGGACCCGACGAAGATCGGGCGCCGCGTCTCGCTCTTTCAGTGGGCCGTGCCCGCCACGGTCGGTGGTTCGACCAGCACCGCGTTCGCCCTCCCGATGACGAACGCGAGCTACACGCCGATCTGGGAACTGCCGCTTCCCGTCCTCACGCGGAAGCTCGGACGCACCGCGGTGACGGGCACGATCACCGGCAAGCTCTACGCATGGGTGACGGCCGGTACCGCTGACATCCGCTTCAACTCGTCTGTCAACGGTGCCGGCGGCGCGATCACCATCAACAACGGGACGCCGGCGTGGACGGCGGCATTCACGCACACCGTCGACTGCGACGACTTCGCGAGCGCCGATGGCCGACAGACGTCCGGCGCACCGGCGTGGGACGACCTCGACATCGAGGTGCGGAAGAACGGCGGCGGCACTTGCTACGTCGCCAGCGCTAGCGGCTGGGAAACCTGAGCGAGCGCAGCCTGCGCCGCTGACCAAACGACGCGTGAGCGCCAGGCGCTCGTGCATGGAGGACTCCGTCATGGGTGCGTACGAATCACAGGCCGCGTTCGTCATCGGGCCGTACGGGGGCGTGTCGTTCCCGACCGCCGGCGGCTACGACACGCTCGCCGGCACAACGGCCGAAGACAGCACCGCAGCGATGCCGGTGGGTGCCATGTGCACCATCCTCGTCGGCAACGCCGCGGTGCGGTTCAACCTGCGAGGGACGGCGGGCGCGGCCAACCAGGTAGCCGACACAGATCCGATCCTCGCGGCCAACACCAGGTACGACTACATGGTTACGGACGCATCGACGTGCGTCTACGTGCAGTCGGCGGACGGTTCCGCGGCCTATCAAGTCTGGGTCTGGGTCTCGTCGGGATGATCACGCGCCGCCCCGGCACCGGCAGCAACCGGCGAATCGGGTTCCGCGGGATAGGAGGAACGCTCGCGCCGTTCTCGGTGGGAGCCGCTGCCGCAAGACTGCCGACCGTGGGGATCGGCGTGTCCACGATGGGGCTCACGCTCGCGGACACCAACACCACCGTAGACCAGTGGGCAGCAACGCTCGGTGGGCAGATCGCGCTGATGGGCCCGCTCATCGCTCCGGCGTCCACCGATCGTCCTGCGTACAACGCGACGGGCGGCGCTGGCTCTCGCCCGCTCGTGACGTTCAACGGCGTCGAGGATCACCTCATCAAGTCCGCCGTCACGAAGGGCTCGGTGTGGACGGGCTGCGAAATGGGCGTCGTCGGCACGCTGCTCGTGAGCGGCTCGACGAACGACCTCATGATCTCGCAGGGCGCAGCCGCCGGCGCGCGTCGCTGGCTGGCGGAGTCGGCCACCGCGGGGCGCATGAAGGTCACCATGGACAACGCGGCGGACACGCTCGTCGCCGCGAACAGCACCACGGTCGAGACGACGACGGGACACTGGTCGGTCGATTGGACCGTCGGCGCGGACGCGAACATCCGTGTTGCCGGCGCGATCGAGGGCGCGATCGCGAACGACCGCGTGAGCTACGCCGACGGTGCGCCACAAACGATCGGTGGCCGAACGGGCGGCGCCGGCGCGAACGTCGCGATCCAAGCCTGGTATTACTCGACGCGCCAGCTGACGGCAGCCGAGCGCACGTACCTCCGTGCGCTGCTCACCTTCCACACCGGCGTCGCCTGCTGAATGAGCTACACGCCGGACCGCCGCCCGATCAAGGTCGTGCGGGCGTACAACGGCGCAGCGGCTAGCCCCCGCGGGTACGCCCCGGGCATGAGGTCAACCGCCGAGTGGCGCGTCAATCTCTTCGGCGCACTCGACCGCGCGTACGCCCTCGGCTTCAGGCGCTTCTGCCTCTACGTGCCGGCCGGGCGACCCGCGGGCCAGACGCTGTTCCGATTGCAGCAGTGGCACATGATGCCGGACGGCGTCCGTGACGTGCTCTCGTGGGGAATGCCTTCCTGGCTCGCCGCGCACCCCGACACGACGCTGTTCCCATACCTCGGGATCGACATGTCGCCGAACCGCGACTGGCACGCGCCGGCGTCGAGCGTCGTGTTCGCCGATCACACCGATCCCGATAAACACGCCGAGTTCATGGCGGCGATCCTTCCGTGGCTCGCGCTTGCACCTCAGCCCGGAGCGGTCGGAATCGGGCTCGACAACTCCACCAAGATCGTGTCGGTGCCGGAGCTTCGCTACTACGCCGAGCTGCTTCGCGACATGGGCTCGTGGGTCATGGGTGAGGCGCTGCTCGATACGAAGAACACCACCGACCCTCCGGGGCCGCTCGGTCCAGCGTACCCCTTCGACGATCTGATCTACGACGTGCCGCAGTGGGCCGTGATGGGTCCCAGCACGGGAAACAACGGCTACCTCGTCAACTACAGCGTGCCTTACCGAGCGGGCTGGGCGCTCGATCCGAGCGTGCCGAACTACGACGAGGAGACGTACCCGACGATGGGGTGGAGCTTCGACCCTGAGACAACCGAGGCGATCGCTCTCGTGCAGAACGGACACCTCACGAGCGTCGAGCAGGCGGAGGCCTGGGTCGCGCGCGGATACGTCCTGGCGTCACAATCCGACTTGCAAGACGCGTTCGTTCTCGGCGGTCACGGCATCACGCCGGGTGAGATCCCGGATCCGCTGCCGGACCCGCCGGCCACGACGACGCCAGCAACCGAGACCGCGTCAACGATCACGTTCGTCGGCGGCGCGCTCGAGATCGACGGCGTGGCGATCGTGACGAACGGCGATGACTTCGGCGCTGACGTCAACAGCGCGCTCGCCACGCTCGACACGGACGCCTATCACCGCATCGTCCTTCGCGGCGAGCACGACAGCGCCACGGCGATCGCGCTCACGGGCTTTACCGCCGGCCTCGACGTGGACGCCACGGGGCTGCGCCTCTTGTGGTCTGGCGAGGGCGCGCCGCTCGTCATGACGGGCTGCCCCGGCGTGGCGATCTACGGCGGCCGCTACAGGCGCCTCGGCGAGAGCTCGGACCGGCGCAGGCTCTGGGAGGCGTAGGTGCTCAGCCTCAACGTGGGAGACACCAAGCCGCCGCTCTCGGCGAAGATCGCGCGGGCGGATGGGACGCCGGTGGATCTCACGGGCGCTACCGCGCAGCTCGTGTACTGGCCGCTCTACGGCGGGGAGCCCGTCTACCGCAGCATGACGGTTACCGACGCGCCGGCCGGCAAGGTGACCTACCAGTGGATCGCCGGCGACACGGCCGCGGTGGGTCGCTTCGTGTTCTTCGTGAAGATCACGTTCTCTGGCGGCTCGTCGCTGAGCGCCCCGAGCGGCACCACCGAGAGCTTCCGCGTCGTCGACCCGTTCGCGTGAAAGGACGCCACCGCAATGGCTAACGTCTGGTATCCCGAGGCCAAGGACTCGATCCTCGGCGCGGACATCGATCTGCTCGCGGACGACATCCGCGTCATCCTGATCGACGCCGCCGACTACACGTACAACGCCGC
>JACCDR011764212.1_pt1 | contig 21999 bp, 48 predicted proteins | sample 7446431 | NCBI WGS metagenome assembly JACCDR01 (sample SAMN15323443, study PRJNA562643) | freshwater metagenome | isolation source: river surface water | place: USA:Blue River Watershed | collected 2017-08-17 | reverse complement strand
GATAGTCTTCCAAGTCCTGTAAGATAGCTTTCATATGCTGTTGAAGCATGATTATTTACATTTGCATTTCCTGATACATTTTGAGCAAATGCTGTGTTTGCCGATAAACAAATAAGAACAACTAATAAAAATTTTTTCATAATAACTCCAATAATACATGAATTGTTTAATCACTGGCGGTTTGGGATTTATAGGATATAATTTACAAAAACGCCTAATTGATAAAAATTATAATGTGCATGTTTGGGATAATTTATATACCGGCAATATTGAAAATTTGCACGAAAAGTCCATTTTTACTAAAACTGACTGTAGTGATATTACAGACAATTTTGACGTGATTTTTCATTTGGCGGGATTTTCTAGGGTAAATCCTAGTTTTACCTATCCAAAAGAAGCACACTTAAACAATGTGAATGCTACTGTATCTATCCTTGAATTAGCAAGAAAAACTGGTGCAAAGGTAATTTTTGCAGGTACAAGTTGCATGTATGACAATCTTTATGCTAATCCATATGTGTTTACAAAATGGATTGGAGAAGAATATTGTAAACTTTATAATAGAATATGGGGTGTTTCCATCGCTATTGCGAGATTTTTTAATGTTTATGGAACAAAGCATATTGCCGGTGAATTTGGTACAGTTTTAGCTTTATTTGAAGATCAATATAGAAAAGGTTTGCCACTTACAATTACTGGCACTGGTGAACAAAGAAGAGATATGATTCATGTTGACGATGTGATAGATGGATTGTTATTAATTGCTGATAAAAATTGGAATACCGAAGTTTTTAATCTTGGATTTGGTAAAAACTGGTCAATTAATGAAATTGCTAATTTGTTTAAAACTAAAGTTGAGTATATTCCTAAGCGAAGCGGAGAAGCAATGGAAACTTTAGCAAATATTGAATTTACAAAAAGAGTTCTTGGGTTTAATCCAAAAATTCATCTTGAAGATTATGTTGAAAAATTTTTGAAAACCGTCTGAATTGCTTTACATGAAATTGCTGGCAAGTTATAATCTCGCCGAGCCTGCTAATTGTAGGGCGTGTGCTCTAGGTGCAGGAAAATTCTAAAATAATAAGGAATTGCAGCAATGAGTGAAGTTCAAAAAATCAGTTTGCAAGAAATTGTCAATTCTCACAATCCTCGTGATCCGATGCGTGGTCTTACTCCGTATCTTGCGACAGAAAATTTTATTCACGAAGATGGCACAAACAAGACTGCAATGGAGCTTGTGCATGAATATGCACTTAGCAGCGATGAGAATAAACGTGCAGAATTTGTGCGATTGATTGAAACTTATGAAGAAGGCACTGATGGTTTAATGGAGTTGGCGGAATCTCGTCGTAAAGATGATTTGCAACCAATTAGTCTTAGAAAATTTAAATCAACAGATGGCAAAGAGCTTTATGAAATTATTTTTGGAGAACGTAGATTTTTGGCACAAGCATATCTTCATGCTAAATATGGAGATAAGGCAGAAATTAATGCCACTGTTCGCACATTAACTCCAAAAGAAGCATTTGATATTGCTATTCAGGAAAATTTGCGTCGGCAAAATCCAACAGACCTTGAATATGGTCGAATTTTCCGTTCATATCGTGACGAAATCAATCCGGCTACGAATAAAAAGTATAATCTCAAGGAAATTGCTGCCGAACTAGGATTTCCAGGCACTAATGGATATCAATTTGTGCGAGGACGAGAAGCGTTGACTTATTTGCCTGAAAAAGATCAAGCAAAACTTCAAATGGAAAATCGAACGCATGTTACAAAAGCAATTGAAAAAGGTCTTGCATTAAAGCAAGGTAAATCGGCTGATGGATCGCTGCCAGATAAAAAAGAAACAAGACCAAAATCATTGACTTTGAAACAAGTTCATGCTTTATTTGATGAATCAAGAGATAAATCAGATGATTATTTGCAAGCGTTAGCCGATGTTCAAATTAGCGAACATGGAAAAAGAATAACGCTTGCACAAGCAAAAAAGGCGTCAGACGCACGGTTAAAGGCGAACGAGCCTGACACGACCGAGAGTTAAGTTGTACAATAAGCGTCGTCTGTCAACCCTTTTTTAACAGGAGACTAAAACGATGCTTGCTTGTGCTTTGCCGCAAAGAAATTTATCCGATCTTGAAAAATATTCCTTTGCAGAAATTATGGTTTCTGGCAATTCTTTGTTAAGAAAAGTCAGAGATGAAATTTTGCAAAAGAATAATTGGTCACGGCAGCAATGCAGTTTGACCAAATTAAGATCGGATATTTTTCGTTTGAATAAACCTGATTTTATTCATGGAGTTTATATTAGTGAAGAATTAATAGACTCCATGAATAAAATCAGGGATATCGAATATACAGTTATGTGTGGATATTCAAATCTAATTCATAAACTTGCTAATAAATTCGCAATGCTTAAATGCGGATTGACTGCTGAAGATTTTTACAATGAAGGTATTATTGCTATTCAAAGAGCTGTTTATGCTTATTCAAAGATTAAAAACAAATTTTCTACATATGCACATTGGGTAATTCGCAGACAAATGATTTGTGCTGTTAATAAATTCAAGCCATTATCTGGTTTAAGTGCTAAAGCAACTGAATTATTAGTGGCCTTAGAACAAACTAAACGCAAAACTAATGGTCCGCTTAATTTAGAAATTGCAAGCGAAAATATGCAATTAACTGAAGGGCAACGAAGAACTTTGAATGCTGCTATGTCGGTTGTAATTTATGAATCTCAAATTCCTCAAAATGATAATTCATATTGGGATACAGAGGAAAAGAAACCTGCTCGAATTTCATTTGACGAATTATTCAAAAAGCTTGATCTTAGTGACTTTGAAGAAGATGTTTTGAATACCTTTATTAATACTTGTGGAAAACGAGGGTGGAAAACCGAAGTTGCCGAGAGATGGGGTTATTCAAGGATGGCTCCTGTTCAGGTTATGAAAAGAATTCGACAGAGAGCTAGTGAATTTGAGAACTATTTCAAGGATGCAGCATGAAAAAAGAAGAAGTGCAAGATGTTGCAAAATTCTATGAATGGATTTTCATTAAAACAGAAGGGACTTATGATTGTTATGGAAGATATGATGAGACAATCTGGATTGGAAATCGATTCATAGAATTTTCCTGGGAACCAGTTGCAATAGATTTTGTTATGTTGAATAGAAAAAGTATTGAAAAATTATTAATGTAGGTAAAACATGTATGATATTTTTGTTAAGCCGACTAACCAATTAGAGGCAATTTATCACGCTTATTCCTCAATTTCAGATTTAAATAGTTTGTCTAATTTCAATAGCGACAAATGTTCTTTAAGTAGGTTTGTCGGAAATGAAAAGGCTAAGAAAAGACTTGGAAGATTTGTTTATGAGGCATTGCAAAAACCTAATCGTGCTATATCCAAAAAAATTGCCTTGATTGGTCCTCCATCTGTTGGAAAAACTAGATTAGCAAAACTATTTGGAGAATGTTTAGCTGGTGATGGTTTACAATTTCCATTTGTGGAAATTCATCCAAAAAGTATTAAAACTCCAATTGAAATATTGGGATATATCACAGATGCTCTAAGCAAATTTAAGATTAAATATAATTGCACTGTTCCAAAAGATGCAATTCCGCCTTGTCCAATTGATATTCATGAGACTTCACTCGAATTAGTTCCAGATGAAAATAATCATTTTATAATTCCTAGTTGCGTTATTTTTATTGACGAAGTTCATGCTTTAGGAATGAATATTGTTGAAGCATTGTTGAAGCCTACTGAATCAAATGATGGCATGTTATCTGTGTCTGCTGCTAATGGCGGAACTTGGACTGCTGATTTTCAGAAAGTTACTTGGATAATTGCTACGACTGAGCGAGGCATGTTGTTCGATGCCTTTGATAGTCGGTTTGACAAAATTAAATTGCATCCATATTCGCAAAGTGAAATATCTCAAATTGTAAAAATGAATATACCAGATTTGGATATTAAGGCTTGCGAGTTTGCTGCTAAATTTGGCGGAAGAGTGCCTAGAGAATCAATTGAGTTCGCTCGTGATATGCTTTCTGAAAAGAACAGAAATCCCAATAAATCTTGGGAAGAGATTTCTTTATTGATTGCTGACGAGCATGATATTGATGAGTATGGACTTTCTTATCAGAGAATTGAAGTTCTAAGAGCACTTGGCAAAGGTCCAATTGCTAAAAATCGTTTAATATCATTTGCAGAATGCAAACAAGAAGAACTTGAAAAATTTGTTTTGCCGCCTCTATTTAGCAAGCCAGCGTTGATTGGCGTGTGCAATAAAGGTTACTATATTACTTTAGATGGATTGAAGGAACTAGATAAACGTTCTATTAAAAACAATGGTACTTTGGCACTTCCTGAAATTATTTTAAATAGGGCATAATATGAAAATTAAAGAAATTGAAGTCACAGAACATGATGGTAAGTTTTATGCGTGTGCTTATTCGGGCACTCATGAAGTTGTAGTTATAGAAGAAGGTTCTACGGCTTTAGAGTCTCTTGGAAATTTATTGTTACACTATCATGGTAATTTTGGGGTTGATAACATAAAAAATGTTAAATAAAATTAAACTTGGAATGACTAGAGAAGATGTAATTTCTATTTGCGGCGAACCATGTTTGGAAAAATTATGAAATCTTACATAGAAATTCCCGGCCCCTCAAAAGCACCTAATGGTAGTTGTATTGCTTTCGTTAAATATGATGGAAGTAATTTGCGATTTCTTTGGTCAAAGAAACATAGGAAAAATGAAAATTTAGGGTGGATTCGGCAAGGAACAAGAAATTGTTTATTTGACACAAATGATCTTCAATGGGGAGCATCGTTTTCATTGTTTATGAAACTTCATGCTGAAAAAATTGCAAAGATATTAATAGATCATAAAGATTATCGTGGTGTAGAAGAGGCTGTTGTATTTTGTGAATATTTTGGAAAAGATAGTTTTGCAGGATGGCATGATTACGAAGCGTTAAATAGAGGGGAAGCAGAGTTAAAGCTTTTTGACGTAAATATTCATAAAAAAGGATTTGTTACTCCACGAGATTTTGTTCGTAATTTTGAATATGAAAATGTTGCAGAAGTTGTGTATGAAGGCAATTTTGGAGTTCAATTTATTGAAGATGTAAAGTCTGGAAAATATCCGGTAATTGAGGGTGTTGTAGCAAAAGGCATCTTTTCACATGGAAAACCACCGCATAATATTTGGATGGCAAAAGTAAAAACTAAATCTTGGATAGAAAAATTAAAAGCTAAATCTATAGAAAGCGAAGAATTTGGAAAAATTTTAAAAGATAATTCGTTAGAGCAGCAAACATAGATATCTGCATGGCATTTAACAAAAAATATAGTTCAAACATTAAAAAATCAGTTCGTAAAAAAGTAATAACAAAACAAAGCACAGATTATTCAAAATTCAAAAAATGTTGGTTTGAAGGAGAAGTTTTACATGTTTGTTGTTGGGATGGTGTAGGAGATATTTGGTGGGTTTATTCAAAGTTAAATTCATTAAACATACCAATTAAATTTCATATTTACCGTTCTAAATTTGAATATCCAAAAAGAGCACATTTACTTTTGGATTTGTTAGATAATGTAACATATAATTACAATGTATCTGCCGAGATGTGTGCAGATATTTATAAATGGCCTTTTCCAAAAAATTGCGAATCCATTATTGATGATATTAAAAAAGGAACTGAACTAAGTCTTTGTCCAAATTCTTTTATGGAAAGCGGATTGTCTTTAAAAGATATTTGGCCATCTTTAAAATTAAATTACAAAACTTTAGAATTATCTCCAGCAGTTCAATATAAAATTGATTCTACAGATAAAAACACACTTTTTGTACATCCGGCTACTTATGGTCCAAAATCTGGTTGGGTTGATTTAAATGATTCTGTAATACATGAATTATTACAAAAATTGATTGATAAAAACATTAAAATTGGTTTATGCGGTGGAAGTTACGATAAAGTTGATTGGAATGAATTAACCTTTAAAGTTAAAGAAATGGCAGGATATTATCCAGTTTCTTTAATCGGAGAATCAGTTGCTACTTGCATTGGAACTTTGAAAAATTCATTGGGATGGGTTGGGCCAATCAATGGATTGTCTATTTTGGGATTAACTCAAGGAGTTAATGTGTTCACATTGTGGCCAACACATCTTAAAAGAATGATTCCTACAATTGTAAATCCAAAGGTGAAGTCTCATTATGGGAGTCTGCTTTCTGAAAATTTGCAAAAAAATAGTAGCAATTTAGAAGTTGTCGAAAAAATTATGGAGTGGGTAGCTTCAGTTTACGAAGCCGAGAAAAACGAATACAATAAGTTACTTTGATTTATAATTCTTCTAATTTTTATTACGCAACTGTTGCTGATTGGCTACGATGTGAAATTCCTGAAAGGAATCCAGATTATATCTCTTATTCTGGAAGTGCTTACTGGCATTATCCAGATAAAGTTAGACGTTTAAGCGATCATTGGGGTAGGGTTCAAACTTGTAAGTGGTTAATAGATGGTATGTGTTCAACGATTTTTACTTGTGGCGAGTGTTATTATGAAGATTTTAGACCTATAAGTAATTGTTTTACAGATATAAATATATTATGAGTTTATATTTAAAATTAGATTTAATTGTATCTTTTTTCTTTTTTTTGTATGCAATTTGCTTGCCTGAGAATAAATTTAGAAAATTGGATTTAGCAAAATTTATATTGTCGGTTGTTTATGGCATTGGCTGGCCATTTTTTTCTTCTTATTGGATATATGAAAAATTAAAAAATAAAAGGCTTTATAATGAATGAAGAAATTACTTATAAAATTATTCGATTTTACAAAGATGGAAAAAGAGAGACTGTTAAAGCCGATCTTACCTTAGAAGAAGCCAAAGAATACTGTTCTGATGATTCGACTTCTGGAGATAATTGGTTTGATGGATTTGAAAAAGAATAAATATGAGAGTTATTCAAGTATCATTTGCTAACGAAAAACCAAAACCAGAAAATGGTTTTTATTGGAAAGATATTACAGATTACAATGATGATAGCGATGATCCATGCTATGCTTTTTTAGAAACTCCAATGCCTAAAAATCATTATCTTAATGAGCTTGGAGAATTGAAGAATATAAATTTGCTTTGTCAAGATTGTGGAAAAGAATATTTTTCTGATTGTGAATGTTTGTAAAGGAAATTATATGAGTCCTCTCGAAATTTTTCCTGCCAATGTAAGCCAAATTGTTGACTGGTTGGCCAATAGAGGCGGATTATTTGTTTGGGGAAGCTGTAATTTAGGCAATCCAGGAATTACTTGGACCACGCCAGCGTCAAATGTTGATGGATCGTCAATTTCTAAACCGAATTGGCAGGCAGATAAAATAATTCGTCATATTCGTAGCTTAGATGACATTGTTGTAATTATTCCAAAAGTTGTTAAAAGATTTCATGTTGCTACTAGAATTGGAACTCAAGGTTTTTCTGTAAAAGTTTCAGATGGCGGATCAAGAAAAATTACCAAAGAATGTGAAAAAGCCGGGGAAAAGTCTTGGTATGAATTCGATTATGGAAGCTACGAAAATGCTGTTATCCTTGTTCCAGAAAAAACAATTCCGTTATCTGTTTACTTAAATAAAACTTCAACTAAAGTTTTAGATGATTGGATTTAATAATGGCAAATAGATTAATTCCTGTTGGAGTAGATAATGATTCAGAAAAGGTTCATGATTCGCTGTGCAAATTAATTGCAAAAATAGCAGGTGCTGGATATAAAATGGATGTTTATTGCAATTTGGTATCTGTGAATTTAATTGCTAGTTTTGACAGATATTTTAACAATGAAATTACTTGCGATAAGCTAATTGATAGAATAAATTCTACGGTTTTACCAGAGGATTAAAAATGTCATATAAAGAATTGTTTTGTGATTCTATTTTTGTTACACCAGTAAAGTTTGATTTTTCTAAAAATTACTGGTGTTGTGTTTCTGACATTGATTTTCAGCCGTGTTTTAATAAAATTTTTCCTCTATCTTCAGATTTTGACTTGTCGGCATATGATGATTTGGATAATAAACTGCATAGCTGTCAAATTATTTTAGTTGACGACGAATATTATTTGACTTTGAGTGGTTGTGGAAGTAATTTCTGTTGGGAGATTTGTGAAACTTATATTGATTTGGGATATTATCCGCCAATTCATTTTGTCAATTTGCCAGACAGCAGAGACAACTCTGACGACAATTTGAAAATCTTGCATTACTGTAAAATTTCTTTAGATAAAGCAAAACGTCAATTAGAAAATTCTATTTTACGGTTAAATAAAATTTTCTAATTTAATCTTGGAGAAAAAAATGAATCGTAATTTCCGCTTTCAACGTGCGAAAACAAATTTGCGTAGAATTATTGAATCAAATGCTGAGACAAAGGCTGACATTAGTTTGTATGAGGATAAATCTGTTGGTCAATTAGAAAAAATTGAACATAATCCTTGCTTTAATATTAGAAACTTTCATGGTGTTTATAGTATTATGGCAAATAAAGAATTTGGAAGAATTTTAAATTCTGCATTTGGATTCCTATATTCAGATAACGTAAAAATTCTTTCGCAACATATTGAGTCAGGAGAACCGTACATTCCAGAGCTAGGATCGCCATTCCAGTTTATTTCCCACGGAAATTCTTTTACAATCACCTGCCAAAAGGGTATGGCTGGAGAAATTTGCAAAAGTGTCGATGCCTTTCTTGATGCTGAAAATGAAACAGATGAAAGTCTTCATAAATTTTTTGATATTTTAAATGATAAGTTGAATCCGTCTAGATTTTCTAATAGAGATTAAATTATGCAAGTAGTAAAAGTTTTTTTGTGGGCTTTATTACTTTTGGTTGTTTTAACATGTGTATTTTCTCTCTATAAAGTTGTTAGTTTTCTGTTTTGGCCAGTATTTTTTGCTTTAATTGCTTGTTGTATTATTAAATGCAAAAAGCTATTATAGGAATAATTTAATGGAAGATAAATCTTTGGACTATTTGATTTATGATGGTTGTGGTGTTCCTACAGGAACTACGCATGGCAGCGTAAGAAAATGAATTTAGATTTTTTGAATAAATTTGATAATAAAAAATATATTGGCATTTATATTGATGCTGATAGTCTAAAATACTTTATAGAAAGCATTTCGGCAAGAAATAAAGTTATTACACTTGTACTTTTAAATCAAAAAGACAAAAACTATCCATTTAAACTTAACTTTTATGAAAATGAAGTGCGTGTTGTTGAAAATCAAATCTTGATGGCTAATTATTATAGCTCGGCAATTTTCTATAAAATAGAAAAAACAGATTTGTCGATTGGGTTTGATAATTTTTGTAAATGTTGTAATAATACTTTGAGAGACAATGTTGTTGTGTGTTCAAATTGTAGCGATTCTATTCATGAATCTTGTTGTGATATGACGTATGACTTCTGTAAAATTTGTATGCAATCAGCAATTGAGAAATAATATGAAACTTGAACGAATTGCCATTGGTTTTTTTGCGATACTTTTTGTAGGAGCTTTGATATTTTCTCAAGTAGATAATTTTAAAGAATGGCGTAGAATTAGAAATTTAATGTTTGAAACAAAAAAATTATTAGAAGAAGAAAAAGAATATCTTGCAACGCAATCAACACTTCCAATTGCAAAATACGATTCTTTTAACAACCAGTTAACGTATAGAGTTTTTGAGAAAGATGGATTGCTTTATGGTAAAGATATTTATTTGGAAATTAGATCGGCAGGTGCCGATTCTGTTATAAATAACGAAGATGACATTGTTGTTGTGACTAAATGGAACGGAAGAGATTTAAAGAAAATTGAACGTCCAAAACCAAAAGAAGATTCTAAAGCCGAAGTGGAATTGAAAAAAGAAGAAAGTAAACCAGAAGAAGAAAGTAAACCAGAAGAAAAAAGCAAAGACAAACCGTGGTATCAAAGAATTTTTAAATAGAAAGATAATACAATGATTAAAAAAGGATTTTCTTTAATTGAACTATTAGTCGTTGTTGCTATTATTGCAATTTTATTGGCATTAGTTGCTCCATTGTTTAAAACCACTCCAGATACAAATGAAACTGTTTTTATTGTTGAAAAAGAGAAGGTAATTGATGATGGTGCTATTTCTTATCGAGTAGTTACACGAAAAGATGGAGAAGAAATTACTTACAGAATCTCTGAAGCATTGTATCATCAAATAGAGCAATATAAAAAGTATGATGTTGTTATTGGTCATGGAATTTTCGGATATAGAAATATTGAATCTGCCACAATAAAAGAAGATCATTCTGTTACTGATAGCGGAGAAATTGTATATCCATGATTAATTGCAACAAAGTAAGAGCTAAAATAAGAGCAAGAATTAAGGCTAGGATGAGAATTTTGGAAAAATCTATGCCTAAAGTAAAATTACGTGTTAATACAGATTTTGGATGTTCAACCCCAATTCCTGATAAACTATTAAAAGCAGCTTTATTGCTTGATGGAAAATGTCTGTCAATCCAAGATATTATTGATTATTTACAAAAGTATATTGACAACGGAATGTTTAGAGTTGAGCCGGATTTTATTGCGTATTCATCTGGCAAACAAGTTTATATCCCTTGTAAAGATTCTGGTTTATTATTGTGGGAAAATAATTGGTTGCTTTTTAGAATTGAAAGATAGAGTGATATTTTGAAAATTTTATATTCTGACGACAAGCCATTTAAATTACAATCGCATATTACACACTCTAATAATTGTGAAATTCATTCTTACGAACCATCTTTATTTTTAGCTGGCCCTTCTCCCCGGTCTCCAGATGTGAAATCTTGGCGAAACGAAGCTGTCGAAATTTTACAAAAGGTGGGCTATACTGGTACAGTCTGTGTGCCAGAGAGGAAAGGCGGACTTCTTCCATTAAAACCCGGAGAAGTTACAGAAGCCTACATGGATCAAACAGAGTGGGAATATACCTGTTTACAAGAGTGTTTGAATATTGTTTTTTGGGTTCCTAGAAAAATGGGAGAATTTAATGCTCTCACAACTAATGTGGAATTTGGTTGGTGGTTAGCGAAAAAACCACATGAGGTTTGTTATGGTCGGCCAGATAATGCAGATAGTATCAGATACCTTGATTGGTTATTTAATAAAGTTACAAAAAAGAAGCCAGAAAACACTCTTGAAAATACTTTAGTTCGTGCGGTTGATATGTTGTGCGATGTTTGTGATCCATTTACAGATGACGAATTTTATAAAATTCATAAACTTAAATTCGATGATAAAGGAGATTTGAAATGAATGGTTTTGGACATGGTAATGCGGCTGTTTCCCGTAAAACATGGCTTACTGCTGACTGGCATCTTGGGGAAACTCGTTTTGAATTGATGAGTCGTCCATTTAAAACACAACAAGAAATGATTGACGTATTTGTCAAAAATCATAATGAACTTGTTGGTCCTGACGATATCGTTCACGTTGTTGGTGATGTTTGCAATAAAACAACGCCAGAATTTCTTAGTCAAGTTTCTAGATTTAATGGCAAGAAAATTCTTTATCGTGGCAATCATGATGTTAATATTTCTGACGAGGAATTTCTGAAGTATTTTGAAGCAATTGTTCCAGAAGGCGAAGGTCGCTTAATTCGTTGCGGCGGATTAGATTGTTGGGTGACACATTATCCGACTCAAGCTAAAGTTGAATATTTTAATATCGTTGGTCACATTCATTCAGCATGGAAAGTGCAATTAAATATGTTTAATTGCGGTGTTGATGCCAATCATTTTTATCCAACAAATATTGATAAAATTCCTGGAATTTTAACTGCGATTTCAGATTTTTATGATGCAGATGTTTGGGTTGCATACAATGAAGCAAATAAAAAATATGAAGATGCTCGTGGAAAGAAAACACGGTATTTTACAGGAAAATAATTAGGAGATTAAAATGGAACTTGATGAATTAATTGATGTGTTGCAAAAAATTAAAAATTCAAAAAATAATGGTAAAATTCCTGTTTTTGTAAAAGTAAATGGTGGAGCTAAAGAAGTTGTAACGCAAGCACAACTATCTGGTCCAGTTGCTCAAATAAAAGGTTCTGAAAATTTTCCATTAGAAATTATTCTTGTTGCTGGTGACGATCAAGGACTAAGAGCTGTTGTAAGCCGCTGAGACTTCGCAAAATTAATAGAAAAGAAAAATAAAATGAAAATTTTTATCACTAGCGGCGGCACTAAAGTTCCAATTGATACTGTTAGAGATATAACTAACCAATCCAAAGGAACTTTTGGTTCAAAAATTGCAAAAGAATTTTTGGATCAAGGACATAAAGTTCACTTTTTCTATGCAAAAAATTCAAAGACTCCATTTCTGTTTCAGTCAGATGTTACAAAAATTGATTTTGCAGAATTAAGCAGATTTCAAACCTGGGCATTTAAAGCAAGTGCAAATTATTACGAATATGATTATGTGACATATGATGAATATGCAAAAGATTTAGAATTGCTTCTGAAAGCTATTAAGCCAGACGTTGTGATTTTGGCTGCCGCTGTAAGTGATTATATTACTAAACCCATTAATGAAAAAATTAGATCAAAAGATGATCTTGACATTAAGCTATTCCATGCCGAAAAGCTTATTTCTAAAGTTAAAATTTGGTGTCCACAAACTAAATTAGTTGGGTTTAAATTGCTTGTCAATTCATCTAATGATGAATTAATTGCGGCTGCTAAAGCAAGTATTGAAAACAATAATTGCGACTTTGTTGTTGCAAATGACTATGCTAAACTTAAAAATGGCGAGCATGAAATAATTGTGGTTGATAAAAATCGCTCAGAAATTTACAACAAAGATTGTGCAAAAGTTGTTGTAAATGAAGTTTATAAATTATTTAATAATTAAACAAGGTGATTAAGTATGAAAGAAAAAAAAGAAAAAACATTTTATAATCAAATCATTTTAGATTGTATTGTAGATTATTGTAAAGATAAACCATATAAAATATATTATCAAAACAGATTTGGCAAGTTTTTCGTACAAATTAGTGATACTAAAAAACTATATTATGGTTATTTAAATGAGTTGTTAACATTAGAGATTAAATTAATAAAAGATAAGCTTAGTTTTACATATGATGGTCAGGAAAATTTTATAGAAGACATAAAATCTATTATAAGAAAGGCGTTTGCAGAAAGTCGCATTAACCTCGTTGTCGAACAAAATTAAATTAAAGAGTGCAATTATGCGTAATATTTTACTTGGAGTTACCGGAAGCGTTGCTGCTATTAAAGTTCCAGAACTTTATAACGAATTAAAAAACATTGGCTATGATGTAAAAGTTGTAGCAACAAAGTCTGGAAAATATTTTTTAGATAGAATTCAAGAAAAAGTTCCTTGTCATTTTGACGAGGAAGAGTGGCCTGAAAATTATATTTTAGGCGACAATATTTTGCATATTGAATTAAGACGGTGGGCAAGCTGTTTGGTTATTGCTCCGCTTGATATGAATACGCTTGCCAAAGCCTCTCTAGGTCTTTGCGATAATTTACTAACATCTGTAATTAGAGCGTGGGATTGGAATAAACCTGTGTTTATTTGTCCTGCTGCTAATACATTAATGTGGCAAAATGATCCTACGTATGATCATGTTAATACATTATTAAAAAGAGGGGCAATTTTAATCCATCCGATAGAAAAGAAATTGGCCTGCAATGATGTTGGAATGGGGGCAATGTCTCCAATTAGCACTATTATTGAAAAAATTAATAATAAATTAAGATGGCAATTTCCTCTTATTAATTGTTCTGGAATTCCAATTAATCATCATCCGGGTGCATTTGGATTTCATCGAAGAAAAAACTTCCATACCGGAGTTGATCTTTACACTTATGATGGTGAGCCTGTGTATGCTGTTGAAGATGGAACAGTTGTAAAAATTGATGTATTTACAGGTCCAAAAGCCGGTCATGAATGGTGGGAAGAAACATACGGCATGATGGTTGAGGGATCGAGCGGAGTTGTTAATTATGGAGAAATCTATAAGCCTAATTTAGAAGTTGGAGACACGATAAGTCGCAAAAGTATAATTGGACACGTTAAACGTGTATTATTTAAAGAAAAACACAGATTTGATATTCCAGGGCACTCATGCTCTATGTTACACTTAGAGTTATACAAAACTGGAACGAGAGATTTTGCTGATTGGCATGATTTGAAGAAAAATCCAGAATTGCTTGATCCTACTTCTTATTTAATAACTTCAGAACATGCTCCCAAAAATACTTTGACTTGGGAAAATCCTGATGAAAAACCTGTTGGATAAAAGATGATTGATAAATTTATTTTTGTTTTAAAGTGGTATCTTTATGGAGTTTTATTTATTGGTTTAAGTCAATTTGCAATTATATCTTATTTTGGATCGGAAGTAGCACTTAAAACTCTTCCGGCACTTGCAGTTTTTTATGTAGTTTTTACTTGTTTTTTTAAAAAAATATTTTTGATAAAAGAGATAAAAAGTAATTCTGGAGAATTACATTTCCGCAGATACAGAATATTTTCAACACCGTGGTTTAAAATATTCATTCATCGGATTTATAAATCTGATGAAGATAAGCATATGCACACTCATCCTTGGAATTTTATAACTATTATTTTATCTGGAACTTATCAAGAGTGTGTTGTTCAGGAATGGTATTCAGAGCATGTATTGTCTGGCGAACAATGGGAAAATCGAAAAAGATTTAGACCATACTTTCATAAAGCCGGATTTGCTCATAAACTGTATTTAACGGAGCCAGTTACTACTTTGGTTTTTTGTTTTGGAAAAAATAAAAATTGGGGCTATGTAACTGATGACGGAATCATAGATAATAATGATTATCGTAGATTGAAACATGAAGGATATTTCGATGCAACAATCAAATGAAAGTCAAGTGCGGAAAAGAAATAAGCATGATTCCCAATATCCAGAATTTGTTTGTATTAGTGTTGGAGAACATTGGATTAGATGCGGGCAAGAATTTGGTTCTAATTATGTAATTTTAGCTGACACAAGTGATGATCCGCTAATTGTTGATGACCCAAAAGATGCGAAATGCACTGTTTGTGGAAAATCCGCATTAATTAATGTTCCTTGTTTAGTTAAAGATTAATGGGATATAAAATTGATAATTGAACGTGAATGGTCAATGCCAAACAAAAATACTTTTAGCATTAGACCAATAAAAAAACTTCTTGAAGAAGAAGTTTCTGAAGGATTGTGGATTGATCCTTTTGCAAATTCTAACAAAATTGCATCTGTAACAAATGATTTAAATCCAGAATTTGATACTAATTATCACTTAGATGCTTTAGATTTTTTGAGAATATTTAAAGATCAAGAAGTTGATGGAATTTTGTATGATCCGCCGTATAGTGTGAGACAAGTAAGTGAGTGTTATAAACAATTTGGCATAAAAATAACGCAAGAAACTACCAGAAGTGATTTCTGGACTAAATTGAAACTAGAAATAGCTAGAATTATAAAGCCAAATGGAAAAGTTATTAGTTTTGGGTGGAATAGTGGTGGTATTGGAAAAACGAATGGATTTGAAATAAAAAGAATTTTGCTTGTGCCTCACGGCGGAATTCACAATGATACAATTTGTACAGTAGAAATAAAAATATGACTTTTGATGTGAATTATAATTGTAATAAATGCAAAGCGATTCAGAGCGTGATTGTTAAATCCAATGGAGGATTCTATTGTCCTTCGTGCGACGGCATAATAATGACAAAATTTAATGTTTATGTTGAAAACATTCCAATTTGTAATGCCGGAGAGCAACCAAGACGTAGTGAAATTATAAAAACAAATAAAACTTCATGGTCTCCATGCACCGGAATTAAACAAGTAAGAGATGCAATTAAAAAAAATGAATTTAAATTTTCATAGACAGAAGTGCAATGATTATTCCAAACATCATATATGTTGTTTTTTATAAAGAGTGTTGGTATTGGCGTGGAATCTTAATATCTAAAAATTTAGATTTATGCAGAAGAAAAGTTGAAGCATTTAATTCAGTTAAAGTTAAAACAATTATAATTGAAGGATATGCTGGAACAATACCACATAGAATTCCTTGGTGGAAAATTTGGATTTATAAAAAGGTAACTTAAAAATGACAAAAAGTTTAAGTCTTGACGAATTAAATGAAATTACGCTGAGAGTGTCTGAAATTTTAACTGCTAGAGGTATTGATGGATACCAATACAATGAACCAATGAATTCTTTAAGATATAAATTGATGGAAGCTTTTATAATTGTTGGTGTTGAATGTCCGAAATTTAGTCCGCAATCATGGGTCGGAATGAGAGGCCCGCAACAAAAATTACTATTTAAATAGGAGAAAAATGTATAATAGGGAACATCCGTGGAAATCTTCTTTTGAAAAATATCAAAATGAATTGATTCCAATGCTGCAAAATTATGCCATAAAAATTATGGAGTTTGCTAAGAAAAAAAATAAAAGAGCAGAAGAAATTATTAAATATTATGAAACTCTCAAGATAAATTATGATCCTATGAGCCATATGATATTAGAACAAGAATTATCTTCTTTAATTAAAGAAAACAATTTATAATGTGGGCTACAAGTTATATTGAAGAGTTGAAAAACGGCAAGTCCGTGTCTTTTCGTCCTCGTGGTAATTCCATGACTGGAAAAATCGAATCAGGCCAACTTTGCACTGTAAATCCAGCGGATTTTAATGATTTAAAGGTTGGAGATATAGTTTTATGTAAAGTAAATGGAAATCAGTATCTGCATTTAATAAAATCAATTAAAAATGATAAATTTTTAATTGGAAATAACAAAGGTAGAACTAACGGCTGGATCGATTTTGAATTTATTTATGGAAAATGCGTTAAAGTAGAAAATTAGTATATAAATAATGTATGAAAAGATTTTCTGCGTGGGTTGAAAATAACCAAAAAGTCAATTTACTTAATATATCTGGATATGATTCTATTTCTTTATATAAAGAAATGGCAGTTACAAATCCAAATATAATTTTAAGTTTAGAGAAGGCTTTACAGTGGATTTCTGACCATAAAATAGCATGTGTAATTATTGGTGGAACTGTTGTTGAACACTATATCAGTGGATCAAGAGAAAACAAGTCAGATTTGGATTTTTTAGTTGCTAATATCGAGTTGTTAAAACAGCAATTGGCTACAGAAAATATAAAGTTTTCTAACTTGGCTTTGATTTCTGGTTTTCGTGGAATTTATGTGCCAGATTTAGATGCTGATTTTATTGATGCCCATAGTGGAAATGTTTTATTACATACATTAATTTTAAAAACAGCGAATACAGAGAGAATCGGCGGTGTTCCATTTCCTGTAATTTCGCCAGAGGCTTTAACTATAATGAAACTATTGCCTCCTGGAAGAGATAAAGATATAAATGATGCTATGAATTTATTAAATTCTGGAATGGTTAATAAAGCAAAATTTATAAGTGCGGTTAAAAATTTAAAACCAATGATAGATAAAATCGATCCAGACGAATATGAGTCTTTCATGCAATATGCAAGTTTAATAAAATAATCATGTTAAAATTTTCTAATTGGTTAGAGCAAAACAAACCAAATGCGTCAGACTTTATTAAAGGAAAAGTAGATAAAATTACTTTAAATCTAGGTCCAGTTTCTTTAGGTCATCAACCGCACACCACTGGTTCGGGGGCACATGACTCCAGACCAAAAAGACAAAGAACTCGAAATGGTCAAAAACAAGCATGGCTTAAAGATGTTGAAAAACAAAACTAACAATATTTTCACGTCCTGCTAAAGTTTCGTCGTTTCTTGTTTCTAAACAATGAAGATTGTGATCGCCTAAAAAGCGTTTTAATCCAGCTTCTGTAAAATAAAAATAATGTTCATTTATTCTATAGTGCTTTGACTTTTTAATTTCTTTCAAATTATCAAAAATTGGGATGCTGATGAACACGTATTGTTTTGGTAATATTTTATTTAATAATTTAGAAGGCTCTGGAATGTGCTCTAAAGTATCCCAAAATGAAATTCCTTGAATATGCTCTAAATTAGAAGCATATGGGTCTAAAAAAAGATTTCTTTTATTTAACCAGTCAATTCCTATAGGATTTATATCGTAGCCAAATACTTTAATTTGTGAAGATTTTATAAATTCCCCACTTCCTATTCCAATGTCCAATAATGTGCTTACATATTTTGATGTAATTTCTGTTCTAAATTTATTTAATTTTTTAGATATTTCAGTTCCTTCGTAATTAATGTATTTTTGAAAATACTCGTCTTTATACTCAACTGAAATTGACATATCTCGTTGATATGCTATAGTCTCATCGTCGGTTAAATATAGGTTGTCGTCTAATATTAACCTTTCATAATTTGAAATAATTTCCATGAACTATTTAAGGATAGAATATGACATTTTCTTCTGAAAAGCTAAAAAAACGTTTAAATACTGGAATTTTAAAAATTCGATTAATAGTTTTTATGGCCCTTTTGTTTGATACAATATTATTTTTTTGCTATGATTATACAAAATGGCAGTTAATTTTAAGTATTTTATATACTATTTTTGTGGTTGTTGGTGGATTTTGGCTTGAATCAACATTTAAAAAATTAATTCATGATTTAGAGATTAAAGATCAAAAGGATGGCCAATGACAAAAAATCAGCTTTTAGAAATTAAAAATAGATATTTTAGAAATGGTGAATTAAATCATCATGGAGATTGTGAAATCTATCGAAGTATTGAATGTTATGGTTCTCAACCCTGCACTTGTGGATTTTTGCATGATCTGCTACCAATGTGGAATGCGGAACTTCTATATCCAAAAATTTATGAAGATTTGACGAAACAGGATCAAAAGTCTTCTGAAAATTTGTTAGATGAATCATTTGCCAATAATTATGCAAGACAGCTTGTTGAGGATGTTTTTGGGAAAAGCGAGCCAGCAGAAATAGAATTTCCAGAAAATGACAAGCAATTAATTAGAGAAGTTTTTGGTGAAGATTTTTGGAAAATTGTTGAGGAAAGATTTATGAAGTAATTTCTAGAGTTAGAAGGAATTTTTTATGAGAGCAATTTTAGGAAAAGGATTACAAATGCGTGAAGTTAAAGTAAAGCGTGAAGATTTATTGAAAAAAGTTAAAGAGAATCGTGTTATTCACATTAAAGAGTATCGTGAAGCTGTAGAAGGGTATAAATCTGCGGCCATTGCAGAACTCGCAAAAGGAATTATGCAATTAAAAAAACAAGTTGACGACCTTGAAACTGGTGAGATGATTCGATTGGCAACAGTTTCATTTAATCTTGCCGTTCCACAGGATCATACAAAAGACTACGATCAAGTTATCGCAATGCTCGAAATGAGTGTTGATGATACATTGACAATTAGATCAGATGAATTTGCTTGCTTTGTTATGGATGATTGGGATTGGAAACAAGACTTTTTAAATACATCTATGTTGTATAAAAAAGCATGAAAATTAATGAATTAAGCCCGACAGATAAAGAGCGTCTTTATTATGAAGCACGCTCTTTATTTGATTGGGAACCACGTGAAGAATTAGCTGATCCGCCAACTTTAAAACAATTGTATGCTTTAAAAGTTAGAGGATTTATAATTGGTCCAAACCAAGAAGTTTTGAGACCTGCTATGACTGGTAATTTGCGAGAATGTGTGCATGGGATACCATGCACTTATTATTGCCAAGGATGGGCAGATGAAAAATGTAAAGAAATCCCGTTTCCAGTTTGCGGAATAGCTGATGGTGCTTGCTTATTAACTAACAAACCATGCAATAGTTCATGCAAAAATAATGAGATTTTAAATGGATAGTTGGGTTGTTCAACACGAAAATAAAGTTTTGATTAGAGATAATGGTGTTGAAATTTTTTTTGGCGAAGTAAAAGAGATGCCAGAAAATATTCGCAAAATTTATGAAGAATTTAATTATATCCCAACAATTCAAGATTGGGAAAAGTTATTAATGACGAATAAATGCAACAATTAATTTTTAATTTTGATAAAGATTTTATTACTGCGAACGACTTTGTTATTCGTGTGCCTTATCCATTATATAATGAAAATTTTACCGAATCATACAATCATGTTTATTTGGATGTTGAATATGAAGTAATTTATATTAATCATATTTTAGAAGAGTTACAATTAAATGTGAATGGACAATTAAAAAAATTTTGGATAAAGAATTTTAGAAAGATTGCAAAATGAAAAAAATGTTTTTAATTATGTTTTTGATTGGTTGTGGTGGACCATCAAATACGGAAAAGATTGAATCTGAACCTGTAAAACCTGAACCGGTTTTCAAAGATGCAAATGTAACAATTTGTTATAAAAATATTGATACGTTAAAATTTCCACAAACTGAAATTAAAAATCATAATGATTTTCCAATAACTGTTTTGTGTGCAATGAGAGCGTCTAGTCATGGATATGGACATGAGCCAATATGGGTTAAAACTATTCCTTCAAAAGAAATGCTATACTATTGTATAAATCCGCATTTTAATGGAAATATATTTTTTATTTATAGAAGTGGTGCTGGAGATTTAATTGGATTGATTAATACTGGCGGATGGGATAAAATTAACTTCTACTCAGAGAAATTAAAAAATGAATCCGACTGATCGTGTTTTAAAAATCTATAAATTATCAATAAAAGAATCGAAAATGGCAGGAAGAGATTTTGTTGCCATTAATGATTTAATTTCGGCTTGTTATTTGGAATCTTCTGGAATTGCTAGTCATATATTAAAATTACATGATTTTAATATTAAAGAAATTAGGCAAATTCCTGTTGATGACTGCCAATCTTTAATATCAATTAATTCGCTAATTTGCAATGATTGTTTTACAAAATCAATTTCTGTTAATAATGAAGTTATTTTTGACTCCAATGATCCGATAATTTATGCTGGTGAAAAATTCGTGAGTGCTGTGAATAAGGCTTGTGAAATTTCAAAATCCAATGGAAATACTTATTTTGGCACAGAACATATTTTGCTTGGAATATGTGCAACTTCTAAAATCGTACCAGATTTTACGGAAGATGTAAATTTATTATTAAAAATACCTTCTAGATTTGATTCAACATTTAGTAATTTAAATCAACTTTCTAGGGATGAACGTGTTAAATTGTTTGATAAATTTTGTAGTTGCGGAAATTTAAAACCATGTAATTGCAAGGAATAATTTATGCAATCTTTAGAAATTAATTATCCTATTTTTAAAATTGAAAAACACAAAAGAAAGAAAATTTGGTATTTAAAAGAATTACATTTTAACAGAAATGTTTGGCATCCTTGGAGTTATTTATATGTCTCTAAAAACGGATATGCCAGTAAAAGCGTCGAACATGCCTCTATATTCAATTCTGCTGAAGAAGCTTTAGAGTTTAGCAAATCTTTAGTTGCAGGATAACTTTTTTCTTTAAAAAGGTAAAATAATGAATTATGAAAAAGAACTTGAAAAAAAAGTGTTGCTTTTAAAGGACCGAGTTGAAGAAGTTGGAAGAAACAGAAAAAGAGATGTAAACTTAATTTTAGAATATCGCAAGGCTGAGAAAGAACTTAGAAATTTACGCAAATTGCCATTTGTTTTTGAAGTGTTTACAGACCCGGCGAGAACTAACTATAATGTCACAGACGGACAACAAAAATGAGTATTTGAGTTATTGTCAACCTATTGACATTGTTTATAGGCTAGTGAATTATGGATTTGGCCAAATATCAAAATTGAATTTAATTGGTCAAAATGGTTCTTTTGGAATTTTAGAATTTTTTCTTTATTCAAATAACAAAGAATATCGTTTTTATTGGAATGTCTTTATAAAAGACAGAGAAAAAATACTAGCCGCTGTAGATTTTGCAATTAAAAATTATAAAGAGATTTATACATCAGAAGAATTTAGCACTTG
>JACCDR010280041.1_pt1 | contig 22005 bp, 23 predicted proteins | sample 7446431 | NCBI WGS metagenome assembly JACCDR01 (sample SAMN15323443, study PRJNA562643) | freshwater metagenome | isolation source: river surface water | place: USA:Blue River Watershed | collected 2017-08-17 | reverse complement strand
TTACTGAAATACCCCCAATTTAGTCATTCGTTTGATACGATGAATCAAAAAGGCTCATTTTTTATCCAACGGTTTTTTGGAGTTCGGCAACCATGTCATCTACTTTGCTACTCAACTGCTTTTTGTATTGAGCCAATGTTTCGGCAATGGCAGGGTTTTCGATGCCTAACATCTGTACAGCCAAAATACCTGCATTTTTTGCTCCGTTTAAGGCAACTGTTGCCACTGGCACACCGCTAGGCATTTGTAAGATAGACAACACAGAATCCCAGCCATCAATAGAGTTCGACGATTTGACAGGCACGCCAATCACGGGCAAAGTCGTAACAGACGCTACCATGCCTGGCAAATGTGCCGCACCACCAGCACCAGCGATAATCACTTTAATGCCTCTTGCTCTAGCCGTTTGGGCATATTCAACCATTTTGAGGGGCGTGCGGTGTGCCGATACAATATCTATTTCATACGATACGCCAAGTTCTTTGATTACGTCGGCAGCTTCTTGCATAACTTTCAAATCTGAAATGCTGCCCATGATAATTCCTACCATTCTTGTATTGAGATTAAAATATAAGTAAAATACTATTATGTGCTTAGACAAATTTATTCATGGCATGACTCAAACCATAAATTACTGATAATGAGCAAATTATTTCCAGTCATGCCATGAATATTATGCTCACTAATTTCATATTGGTACTTATGTGTCCTATAAGTATCAATGCAAAAGTGTGAATTAAGTATTTAAGTGCTTCAAAATGAAATATTTATTTTACAAATCACTAATTCACTCAATATTTAGCTGATAACTTTGAGGGTCTGTTTTACTTGATCAACTTTTGCCTTTAAAGATGCCAAATCGTTGTCAACTACGGTGATATGCCCCATTTTTCGGAAAGGTTTGGTTACTTTTTTGCCGTACAAAAATGGATAAACGCCTGCCAATGCCAAGGTTTCGTTCATGCCAACATACACGGCATCGCCACTGTGACCGTCTTCGCCCAGCAAATTGACCATCGCAGCCTTGCTGTGGGCGGTGGTATCGCCTAGTGGTAAGCCCAAAACGGCTCTCAAATGTTGTTCAAATTGAGAAGTATGATTGGCTCGAATCGTATGATGGCCACTGTTGTGGGTGCGAGGAGCAACTTCGTTGATAAGTACTTCGCCTTCTTTGGTCAAGAACATTTCTACCGCCAATAAGCCCACAATATTAAGTTTTTGGGCCGTTTGAATGGCTATTTCTTTGGCTTGTTGGTCGATTGTTTCCGATACTTCCGCAGGAGCGAATAAGTATTCAACCAAGTTGTGTTCTGGGTGAAATACGCACTCGACTGTAGGAAATGTTTTGCACTCGCCTTGCTCGTTTCGGGCGACAATCACGGCAATTTCTTTGGCAAAATCAACGGCTTTTTCCAACAAACTTGGGGCTTCAAAAGCCAAATGTACATCGCTTGCCGAAGCAATGCGCTGCACGCCCTTGCCATCGTAGCCACCTTTGCCCAATTTATTGAAGGCTGGTAAAAAAGCTACTTGGGCTGCAACGGCTTCTTTATTGTCGGTTAAAACAAAATCAGCCGTAGGCAGTTGATTATCTTGATAGAATTGCTTTTGTACTCGTTTGTCTTGGATGATTTCGAGTACTTCGGGCTGAGGAAATACTTTCTTGCCCTCGGCTTGTAATTGCTTTAATGCCTCAAGATTGACATTTTCGATTTCAATGGTAATTACCTCGCAGTCTTGCCCGAATTGATATACGGTGTCGTAATCTAAAAACGACCCGCAGACAAATTCGGGAGCAATGGCTGCACAAGGAGCATTAGGGTCGGGGTCTAATGCTTTTACATGAATATCTAAATCAATGGCAGCCTGTAAGAGCATTCGTCCGAGTTGCCCGCCGCCTAAGAGTCCTAATTTGAAATTTTTCGAGAATAATGGCATGATATTTAGCACGAAAACAAGAATCGTGTTTATTTGTGGTGCAAAATTACTGCTAAATATTGAAAGGTTATTAAATTTGTTGTGTATTCAATAATTGATAATGTATGAAAAACTCAATAAATCTTCGTTTTGGGGTAATAGCTGGTATGATAGCCGCCGCTGCGGTTAGTCGTTTTTTGTTTGTTAATATGCCTTCTATGGCAAATTTTTCACCAGTAGGGACTATCGCTTTGTTTGGAGGGGCTTATTATACGAACAAACGTTGGGCTTATGCTATCCCGATGTTGGCATTGTGGCTTTCTAATTTGGTACTGAATAATGTTTTTTATAAACAATGGTATCCGAGCTTTTCGTGGGGAATCGAGCCTAGTGTATTTGTGAGCATTGCATTGATGGTGACTATCGGACAAGTAATGTTGAAGAAAGTATCACTTATCAACTTATTGGCTTCAAACCTTGTGGCAACGTTGGCGTTTTTCTTGTTATCAAACTTTTTTGTTTGGTATGGCGGAACAATGTATAGTCAAGATTGGCAAGGACTTACGCTATGCTATATCAAAGGTTTAGCATTTTTAGATAATACGCTTGTGAGTAACCTGTTCTTTTCTACGGTGATGTTTGGTAGTTTTGAGTGGATGAAACGGAGCGTTAAAAGTTTGGCTTTGTAAGATGTTAAGGCGGCGACTGTTGTGGTTGCCGCTTTTTATTTTCCCTGTTGCTGTATGAAATTCGATAAATATTTTCCGACCGCACAACTCAGGCCCTACATCAAATATTTGGTAGTGTCGGAACAAGCGTTGGAGGGGACATACAAAGTTTTTCCATCGCCAGGGCTTGTGCTTGGTTTTCAGTACAAAGGACAACTCAGCAGCCTACAGCAAACCACCGCAAATCCATTGGCATCGGCAGGCGTTACGGGCATGACCGATGGCTTTAGGGTGTTTAAAAATTCGGCTGAAATAGGTACAATTTTGGTTTATTTTACCGAAATAGGCTTTACACATTTTGCTTCTAACCCAGCAAACGAACTGTTCAATTTGAGTCTTTCTCTGGATCATATTTTTGATAAAAACGAAGTAACCATCGTAGAAGAACAATTATCAATTGCCCGTACAGACCAACAGCGAATCAAGCTAGTAGAGCGGTTTTTGCTAACGCAACTCAAAGATATTCAAACGGATAAGCTTATTTTAGAAGCCGTAAAACTCATGTACGAAAGCAACGGAACGGTGCGTATTAAAGAGTTGAATGAAAAATTATGTATCAGCCAAAGTCCTTTTGAAAAGCGTTTTAGAAAAATAGTTGGAACTACGCCTAAAAAATTTGCTTCTATTGTCCGCTTTCATGCGGTGCTTGCCACAATGAATCCGACCAAATCATTAACCGAGATTTGCTACGAAAATCATTTCTTCGACCAAGCACATTTTATCAAAGACTTCAAACAATTTACAGGCGATACGCCCGAAAACTTCAAGCGTCTTTTGTAGAAAAACGATTTTTTACAATCATAGCGAGGCCAAATCTTGCACTTTTGTATGGTAATTGTCATGCTAAAGCAGGCATACAATAGCCTTTCTTTACGCATCATCAATCGTTTTACCATTCAAAATATAAGAAAAATGTTTACAGCAGACCAAATCAAAGCGGCACATAGCCAAGTAAAATCAGGTGCAGATTTTCCTGCATACATTCAAGCCATCAAAGCCTTGGGTGTAACGCACTACGAAGCTTTTGTGGTAGATGGCCACACCGATTACCACGGTGGTGATAACCATACGGCAACAATTCCAGCCAAATACGAGGCATTGGCCATTGCCGATACAGCCAATATTGCAGTGTTTAAGGCTGAATTGCTTGCACACCAACAAGGCAAAACCAATTACCTGACGTTTATCCAAATGTGTGCCAGCACGGGGATTGAAAAATGGGCAATCTGTATGGATAAAATGACCTGTATTTATTACGATAAAGCAGGTAATGAAGTGCTAGTTGAGCAAATTCCGCAGTAGAGGAGTGGGTTGATATTGGACGTTTTTTGTTGTTTTTTAAGTATAAAACAATAAAAAACGTCCAATATTGTAGGGCTAAATATTATTAGGCAAACAATTGATTTTCAAAAGTTTAAACTTAAAAATCTTCATTTTAGGGCATTGTTTAATTCAAACGTGGGTCGGTTGGATAATTTGCCATTACCTTGAAATCGCCGCCCATGGTTTTGAGAATCGAACGCCAAAAATCTTCTGAGGGAGTATCGAAAATAAACGAGGTATTGGTTTGCGAAACAATCCAAGCGTCTTGTTTGAGTTCGCCGTCGAGTTGCCCTTCCTCCCAGCCCGAATACCCCACAAAGCACCGCACATCGTTGGGATGCAGCACACCATTGTTGAGGTGGATTTTCATTTGGGCAAAATTTCCTCCCCAATACAGCCCTTTGACCAATTCTTTGCCGCCTTCTACCAAATCGGGGCGGCGGTGAATATAGTGCAAGGTATTCTGCTGTACAGGACCGCCAATGTATAGCGGCACATCGGGATAAATGTTGTCTTCAAGCACATCTGCTAAAAAAAGTTCTGACACTTGGTTGAGTATCAACCCAAAAGTACCATCGGTGTCGTCGTGTGCACAAATTAGCACAACGCTTCTTTCAAAATTGGGGTCGCTTATAAATGGCTCAGAGATAAGCAAACTCCCACTAATAACCTTTCTGTGCTTCATAATATTAATGATTTATCTGTGTCGAATAATGTTTATGAAGGGGCAATAGCCAATGCTCGTCGAGTGGACAGGGTGCTTACCTTGGAATCTTCTCGCATTTAGCAGATGCGTAAAAGTGTGCAAACAGGGTATTATTGCGTAACTTTGTCCACTTTTTACTATCCGAAGCGCTATTTTGGATAATTCTTTTTATTAAAAATAATATGCAAGAGGCAAATCTCCAAAAAGTTTATTTATCCTTGGGTTCAAATTTGGGCAATCGAATCGAAAATTTGCGTGTAGCTTTACAAGCCCTTGAAAAAAATGTAGGAACAATTGATTCGTTGTCAAAGATTTATGAAACTGCTCCTTGGGGAAAATTAGACCAAGCAGGATTTCTTAATTTAGTGGTGTGTATCAGGGCTTTTTTGCCCAATCCGATGGCTTGTTTGACGGCTATTCAGGCAATAGAGCAATCGCAAGGAAGACAAAGAGTAGAAAAGTGGGGCGAAAGAACGATTGATATTGATATATTGTATTGGGAAGATGTGATTGTGTGCAAGCACGAACTTACCATTCCGCATCCTTTGATGCAGTATCGTAAGTTCGTGCTAGTGCCTTTGGCAGATATTGCTCCTGAATTTATCCATCCTATTTTACGAGAAAATACACGTACATTATTGGATAAATGCCCCGACGAAGGGGCAATCGACGAGTGGCTTTAGGCTTCTTGCAAGGCAATATTGGCAATGCTTGCTTCAACGCCATCCCATAATTTTTGACGCATTTCTAAAGCTCGGTAAGCGTATTGGGTTGCTTCTTGCCATTTTTGGGCATCGTTGCCACAAAGCTCTTGTACCATTGCTAAAGCCAAATGTCCGTGATGGTCGCCATCGACTTCGATATGTCTTTCGAGGTAATAAGTAAATTTGGCTACTTTTTCGGGCATACTGGCGTTGAGGTCTTTGACCATTGCAATAAACATCGCAGGAATCAAATCTTCTCGTCCAAAGGTAAATACTGCGGCTATAATATGCGGTTGGTTGGTGGCAATTACATCAAACGTAAAACGCACAAAATCACGCACGTGGCTCGCCATGTTGAGTTGAGCAAAGGCTTCGTCAAGGCTTTTGCCTGCTTGCAACTCGGCTATCAAAGCTTGGATAGCGTCGGTATTGGCACCGGCTTGTTGCATGGCTTCGAGGTACATTTCAAAATGGCTGAGGCGTTTGCCTTCGGCATCGAGGTCGCTTTCTTCGCCATTTACAATCTCGTTGATGAGGTAACGGGTATTGCCATTGCCTACAGGAACCCACGGAACTTCGACGCAAGTAAGTTGGCGTTGTAGGGCTTTGAGCAAAGACATAAAATCCCATACGGCAAAAACGTGGTCTTGCATAAAAGCCTGTAAGTGTTCGAGTTGACTCATTTTACTATACACTGCATGGTTGGTCAGGCTTACTCTTAGTGGTTGAATGGCCGAAGTTATACTAGCTAAGGAGGTATTCATAATGATTAACAAGTTGTTTAGAAAAAAGGCTAACTGATTCTAGCCCAGTTGTTTTGATGTATATTATGTGCTTCTATTTGTTCTTTAATCATGCTGTATTGAGGCAATTCGAGCAAGTAATCTTTGTCTAAAATTTCTTGTGCACAAGCCCGTGCTACCTTCAATATTTCGCCATCTTTTGCCAAATCGGCTATTTGTAAATCAATGATACCGCTTTGTTGTGTTCCCGACAAATCGCCTGGGCCACGGAGTTGCAGGTCAACGTCGGCTATTTCAAAACCATCGTTGGTTCGTACCATTGTTTCGATGCGAGTACGGCTTTCTTTCGACATTTTTACGTCGGTCATCAAAATGCAATAACTTTGTTCTGCTCCTCGCCCAACACGTCCACGCAATTGGTGCAATTGCGAAAGCCCAAAACGCTCGGCACTTTCTATCACCATCACCGAGGCATTCGGAACATTTACGCCCACTTCGATAACGGTAGTTGCCACCATGATTTGCGTTTCGGCCTTGACAAAGCGTTGCATTTCAAAATCTTTATCGGCAGGCTTCATTTTTCCATGTACAATACTTACCTGATATTCGGGAAAAGCCCTTACTACACTTTCGTAGCCATCCATCAAGTCTTTGTAATCTAGCTTTTCAGATTCTTCAATCAACGGATACACAATATATACTTGTCGCCCTTTTTTGATTTCATCTCGCATAAAACCAAACACATTGAGGCGATGAGCGTCGTAGCGATGTACCGTTTTGATGGGTTTCCGACCTGCTGGTAATTGGTCGATGACCGACACATCTAAATCGCCGTACAGCGTCATGGCCAAGGTGCGAGGAATAGGCGTGGCTGTCATAACCAAAATATGCGGATGGATATACTTGTTTTTTTCCCAAAGCTTTGCTCTTTGAGCCACCCCAAACCGATGTTGTTCGTCAATGATACACAAGCCCAAGTTTTTAAATTGCACTATATCTTCGAGCAAGGCGTGCGTTCCTACAATAATTTTTACTGTTCCCGACAAAAGCCCTTCGTGAATGGCGGTGCGTGCTTTCTTTTTGGTCGAGCCTGTAAGTTTTTCTATACGAATACCCAGTTTTTCGGCAAAAGGTTTTAGTCCATTGTAATGTTGGTCGGCCAAAATTTCGGTTGGAGCCATCAAGCAAGCTTGTGCCCCATTGTCGATAGCCAACAGCATACAAATAAACGCCACGATGGTTTTGCCCGAACCCACATCACCTTGCAAAAGCCGATTCATTTGCCTACCCGAACGCATATCGTCGAAAATTTCTTTGATTACACGCCTTTGGGCTTGGGTCAGTTGAAAAGGCAAATGATGGTCGTAAAAATCGTTTAGTAACAAAGCACTTCTAAAAACCTGCCCTTCGTAATCAACTCTTCGTAGCACTTTTTGTTTGATAAGGCGTAGCTGATTGTAGAATAATTCTTCAAATTTGAGTCGTCGCCTGGCTTGTCGCAACCATTCGGCAGAAGCAGGCAAATGGATATTGTACATGGCTTCTTTCTTGCCTATCAGCTTGTAGCGTTGCAGGAGTTCGTCGGGAAGGGTTTCTCTGATAGCCTGATACGTCTTTTCGAGCAAATTTTTTTGCATAGCCGCAATCGCTTTCGATTCGATGTAACGTTTGCGAAGCTTTTCTGTAAGGCCATACACAGGCACAAAACCACTGCCATGCTCGTTGGCAGGCGTAAGTAGCTCTACTTCGGGGTGTTGCATTTGTGGTCGCCCTTGAAAAAACGAAGGTTTTCCATAAAGTACATATTCTGCCCCTATTTTCAGGTGCTTTTCTACCCAACTAATCCCTTGAAACCAAGTGAGTTCCAACGCTCCTGTGGTATCCATAAATACCCCCGTCAGGCGTTGTTTGAAGCCCTCGCCAACCAACTCTAAACTGCGGAGTCGGCCTTTGATTTGTACATATTCCATGCCGTCTTGCAAGGCCGCTATGGTATGAAACTGCGTGCGGTCTTCGTAACGAAAAGGATAGTATTGCAACAAATCGCCAAAGGTGAAGATTTGAAGTTCGGTATTCAATAAACTTCCTCGTTGAGGGCCAACACCTTTGAGAAGTTCAATTTTGGTATCGAAAATAGACGATTGTATCATATTCAAAGGATTCTAGTCAGTAGATGAGCCAATAGCCAAAAAACACCCACAGAGCCGATTTCATCGACGCATGAATTATGACAAATTTAGCAGAAAGCTTCCTTTTTCTCCTTTGTTTACTCAGAAAAATCCTATTTATTCGTTTATAGATACGGCGGTATAGGCTTTGAGGATTGAGCTTCCTTGTGTTTTTTTTCAAAAAAACTATCGAAAGCACAGCAGACCCCGTAAATTTGTACCGCTAGTAGCCTCCTTTTTGCTGGAGGACTGAGGCTTCGTTTAAATGGATTTGACATGAAAGGTTTACTAGACCAACAATTTGAGGAAGATAACATTGTCTTGAGTCAGGTAGAAGACCTGCTCAATTGGGCAAGGCTGAGTTCGCTATGGCCTATGGGCTTTGGCTTGGCTTGTTGTGCTATAGAAATGATGCAAACGATGGCTTCGGGCTATGACCTCGACCGCTTTGGGGTGTTTCCTCGCCCTTCGCCTCGGCAGTCGGATGTGATGATTGTGGCTGGCACGGTTACGTTCAAAATGGCCGACCGCCTCAGACGTTTGTACGAACAAATGCCAGAGCCTCGCTATGTGATTTCGATGGGAAGTTGCTCTAATTGCGGTGGGCCTTATTGGGAGCATGGCTACCACGTGGTCAAAGGCGTTGACCGCATTGTGCCGGTAGATGTGTATGTGCCAGGCTGTCCGCCTCGACCAGAAGCTTTGATTGGTGGTTTTTTGAAATTACAAGAAAAAATCAGGCAACATACCCTTGTAGCCCCACAAGCGATTTTAGATATAGAAGCCCAAGAAGCACGCAACCAAAAACCTGATTTTGCTGTATCATAGCCTGATTGTTAGGTTTTGGTTTGAAAATATATTGACATGATACATACAACCATACAAGAAATAATTGTTGCTACCTTGGGCGATACAGCCATCGAACAAGCCAACGAACAGTATATTCAAATTGCTCCAGAAAAACTGCCGGCGGTTTGTCAGTTGCTTCATACGCATGAGGCTTGCTACTTTGACATGTTGTCGTGCTTGACAGGCTTAGACAATGGCACAACGCAGCAGACAATGGAGGTGGTTTATCACTTATACTCTATTCCTTATGAACATAAACTTACGCTCAAAGTAGTTGTGCCAAGAGAAAACCCTGTTGTACCAAGCGTAAGCCATCTTTGGAAAACCGCCGATTGGCACGAGCGAGAAGCGTTCGATTTACTAGGCATTGTGTTTAGCAATCATCCTAATTTGAGAAGAATTTTATTGCCCGAAGATTGGGAAGGACACCCCCTTCGGAAAGATTACCAAGCACAAGAATACTATCATGGGATACAAGTGAAATATTAAGTAAGCGTGCAAAATTAACTTTAGTTAAAAGTGTAAATTTTTGAAAATCAAAACACTAATTCACTAACTAACAATTCACAATTTTGCATAAGTGTTCATTTACCATAAAAAGATATTAACAAAAACTTGTACGCAAGTACGCAAACATACCATAACTCTTGAAAACGTATTTTCGCATTTTGCAATATACCACTTCCCTGAAAAAGTATATTGTACCTTATTTCATTCTTTCATTACTCGCAAGTTTATTTGGTATTTTAAATTTTACGTTGTTAGTTCCTTTACTAAATGTATTGTTTAACAATGTAAATGCTACGCAGGTTTTACAAAGGCCCGTTTTTGACCTATCGCCTAATTATTTTACGGCTTTATTCAATTATTATTTTTACGATATGCTCCAAACCAACGGACGCATCGGTGCGTTGCAGTATGCCTGTGCGGCAATTATTGCTTCGGTGACATTCGCCAATGTTTTCCGTTATCTTTCGCAACGATTACTCAAAACGGTCGAAGCCGAAACCATCGCTTCGCTACGAGAGGCGATTTTTACGAAAACGGTCAGCCTACATTTGGGCTTTTTTAACAACGAACGCAAGGGAAATTTGATGTCGCATTTGACAACCGATATACAAGAAGTAGAAAATTCTATTGCTCGTGCTTTTACGGCATCGTTGAAAGAAGTTTTTTCGTTGGTGATGTTTTTTACTTTTTTGTTTAGTCTTTCGGTAAAACTGACCTTGTTTTCTATGCTTATTTTGCCTATTTCGGGCGGAGCGATTGCGATGATTGCTCGTAAATTGAGAAGAAATGCCAAAGAAGTACAAGAAAACCTGAGTAGTATTGTCAGTACGCTTGACGAGGTTTTTGGAGGAATGCGGGTCGTAAAAGCTTTCAATGCCGAAAAAGCCATTGTTCGACAGTTTACCCAAATCAACCAAACCTATAAAAAGTCGGTTTTACGCATGGTGTATCGCCAAGAAATGACCTCGCCAACCTCCGAAACGCTTGGGGTATTGGTGGTGGCTGGTATTTTGTTGTATGGAGGGTCGTTGGTTATCAACAATGAAGGAGGCTTTAGTGCAGCTACTTTTATTGGTTTTATCGCCTTGTTTTCGCAGGTGCAACGCCCTGCCAAGGTGATTGCCGACGCTTTTAGTGGCATACAACGAGGCATTGCTTCGGCCGAACGCATTGTAAACCTGATAGATACCGTGCCGAATATTCAGGATAAACCCGATGCCGTTGATTTGCCTGTTTTTGCAAAATCCATTGTTTTCAACAACGTAGGTTTTAGTTATGACGGAGAAAGACAGGTTTTACACCACATTTCTTTTGAAATTCCGAAAGGAAAAACCGTTGCCTTGGTAGGAGAATCGGGTGGAGGAAAATCGACGCTTGCCGATTTAGTGCCTCGTTTTTATGACCCAACACAAGGAGAAATCTTGATTGATGGCATTGATTTACGAGATATTTCTGCCGAATCCTTGCACAAACAAATGGGCATCGTGACGCAAGAATCTATTTTGTTTAATGATACCATCGAAAATAATATCACGTTTGGAAGCGATGCTACGCCAGAGGCAGTTATTGAAGCGGCGAAAATTGCCAATGCTCACCAATTTATCAGCCAATCGCCCGAAGGCTACCAAACCAAAATTGGCGACCGTGGCAGTCGCTTGTCGGGCGGACAACGCCAGCGTTTGAGCATTGCACGGGCGGTATTGAAAAACCCACCGATTTTGATTTTAGACGAAGCCACGTCGGCCCTCGATACCGAATCGGAGAAATTGGTGCAAGAAGCCCTCACCAATTTGATGAAAAATCGTACTACGTTGGTGATTGCACACCGTTTGAGTACCATTCAAAATGCCGATAAAATTATTGTGATTAGCAAGGGTCGTATCGTAGAAGAAGGTACACACGAAAGTTTGTTGCAAATTCCGAATGGCTATTATGCCAAGTTAAGCAATATGCAAACCAATTAAGTGATTGAGTGATTAAAAGTTGTTTTGAAAGAAATGGGTAAAAACGGCTCTATCAATCACTCAATCTCTCCATTTTAGTTGGGTAATTTGTCTTTCAAATAGCCATACGTCCAAGTACCTGCAATGGCACTCAACAATGTGACTAGCACAGCGACAAAACCACTGCCAATTTGAGCAAACAAAGGCCCTGGACACGCTCCCGTAATTGCCCAGCCTATGCCAAAAAGTAAACCTCCGTAGATTTGTCCTTGTTGAAATTTTTTAGGATGAAATACCACTTGCTCGCCAGCTAATGTTTTGATATTGAATTTCTTAATAAGAAAAACAGAAATCATGCCTACCACTACGGCACTACCAATGACACCGTACATGTGAAAACTTTGCAGGCGGAACATTTCTTGTATTCTGAACCAAGAGATGATTTCGGCTTTGACAAATACGATGCCAAATAAGATTCCTACTACCAAATATTTAAGATTGGCGAATCCCATTTCTTGCTTTTTCATGGTGTTGGGGGCTTCGCAGACAAAGGCTTCTTTTTCTAAGGTCGATTTCATGATTGAGAGAAAATGGGATGATTAAAAAAGTTTGAAAATCAAAGGTAAAAGTAAATGTGTTGAAGCAAAACCGCCAACCATAAAGCAGCAGGTGGCGATGACCGAAGGCACTTGCAGGTTAGAAATGCCCATAATGGCATGACCCGACGTACAACCGCCAGCCCAACGTGTACCAAATCCTACCAAAAAACCGCCCAAGACAAAGAATATCAATCCTTTCAAAGTGAAAATATTATCTAACGAAAAAATATCAGCCGGCATCAACCCCTTAAAATCCTGAATACCAAAGGCTTGTAAATCAGCAATCGTCGCTGGAGCAATGGCTAAAGGCTCAGGGTTTTTAAGAAAATTAGTTGCTAAAAAACCACCTATGGCAATACCCAAAACAAAAAATAGATTCCAAGCTTCTTTTTTCCAATCGTATTGAAAAAAAGGAATATTGGCAGGCATACAAGCCGCACAGATGTGTCGCAACGACGAAGAGATACCAAACGATTTGTTACCAATAAGTAAGAGTGTTGGCACGGTTAGCCCAATCAACGGCCCTGCTACATACCAAGGCCAAGGTTTTTTAATAAGTTCTAATAATTCCATAAAATACGTGTGATATAATTAAATAAATGCGTGATTTAGTGCTTGTTGCTTATTTCTTGTTAAAAACTATAGACTTTATAGGTAAATATAAAGATTATAATACACCAACAAAAACGATAACCCAAAAAGTTCTTTTGCTTGACTTTGATGCTGACAAAATTAGTGAATAAGCAAACGAGCTAATGTAACAAATATCACATTAGCTCGTTTTTTAATGATTTGAGTGGTGAGTTTAGCCTACACGAGGCTGGTTTTTGTTATTGAAATCAAGGGCAGAAAAAGCAGTACCTCTACGCCCCACGCATGGCATGACTGCTCATGACTTGTTGATAACCGCACCATTTGATAAGTCATGCCATGAGTTTCTTGGACTTACTAAGGCATCCAATCTTTGCTCTTGCTTGTACTGATGGTGCAAAAGACTGCACTTGAGTTGTTATTCTAAGTTGTTACGCTTGGAACAGCGAGGAAAAACACTTCGACTTTTGACTTTGTTTTCTTGCAAACTCGCTTAAAGCTGCGGTACATAAGGACTATTTTATAAATCGATTCAATAATTCGGAATATTTTAAAGAATACTCGAATGACGAATTTTCAGCTAAATATTCTCTCATTCTTACAATACTGACAAATGTATCTAACTCATAAAAGTTTACTATATCGTCAATCATTTCTCTTTCATTATAAAAAAAACAAACTTCTCCATAGAACTTTAAATAATTTAAAAACGATTTCTTCTCCGTATGCTCAATGGTGCTATTTTGAAAAATGAATTCAAAAGGAGAAACACCAATAATTCCGTTAAGCAAAAAAATATCAGAATAACAGCCTGTATTTATTTCCCTTAAATCGTTTTTCAAAAACTTTACTTTTCGTGGAAACATCCTAAGAATTAATTTTTCCCAATCTGTTACTGTAAATTCACTCCATACATTTGGATAAGTCAAACATAAGTTTTTATTGTAGGTTTTGTCATAATTTTGAAATGAAAAAACTAATAAATTGATTTTCCCTTCAACAGATAATTGACCAATTGCATCTTCTATATTTCTTTTAATGCTAAATCTATTTAAGGGTTCTTCTGCATTGATATGTTTCGCTAATTCAAATGCGTCCATCATTTTTATTCTTTGATAAATATTGTTTTTTCTCTTAAAATATTGTTTTCATCTGCTGTTCCAAGCGACCCACAAAAAACGATTTTTGCACAAAAGTCAAACAATAGATAGCTTTATGGTTGAAAGTAAATTTTGTTTTTTAATGTGTTTACTTAGAAGAAAATAACCATTTTTAAGGATTACTTCTCTAAGTTTTTCTTCTACCAAAAGTAAACGATAATTTCTGCCTAAATATTGAAAACTCAGTAAAACTTCTCTATACACTAAAAGTCAACTTTTTAACAATGTGATATTTTTTGTTAAAAATAGATTTTGTAAGTTTTTTCGCTCATAAATCCTTGTTCAGCTTCTTAAACTAAGCTTGAGTTAAACATCAAAACATAAGCAATCCAATTGACAAAATTCAAAACTATCTCATTTTTAATCAGTTAATACTTTTACTGAGTTTTCAATAAAAATATCACTCTTTGTGCCCGCTTTTACAATAATATGAACGTTACAACTTAGCTTATTTTATGTATTCTTAGCAGCAAGATTAGTCCGAGAAAAATTTTATTTGCAGAAGGTTGCATCGTACCTTTGTGTCGGTGTCAAAGTACACCCTCTTTTTCGAGAGTGAGGTAAAATATTCACACCAAATGGGCGAGGCACGAGGCTTTATACTAATGGCTGATGGTAGAATTGAGCCTTATTTTCAAACAAAAAACATCATCTTATTTTTTAGATACTAAAAATGGAAAGCCCTAATGCTCGTTATTTGACCTATCTTTTTGCGGGCGAACAGCTCTATTGTATTCCTGATGCTACGGCAAGCAAGCCCATTGCCACTGAGCCTAAGCCTGTACCTATGCCGGTAGTCGCACAGCCTGTAGTGCCAACAGTCGAAGAGCCCCTCCCCTACAACCCCAAGCACCAAGTATTGATTGTAGTGGCAACCCTAAGTCTTGCAGAAAAAGCCTTATTGTCTAAAATTCTTGCAGCGGTCAATTTACAGATGAATCAGGTGGACATACTCAATTTGTCGGAAATAGCACAGGCAGATTTGAGGGCTGTACTAACCCAAAAATCCCTGCAACAACTCATTACTTTTGGCGTTTCCTTATTTAAAATCAAGTTAGAAATACCTCTTACGCCTTATCAAATACGAGCGGTACAAGGCATAAAATTTCTCTATGCCGACCCACTCGAACAAATTGATAGCGATGTGGCACTCAAGCGTGCTTTATGGACGGCTCTTAAACAAATGTTTAGCTAAAACACGAGGTCATAACTTTTTTTTAAAGTTTTTTTAAAAAAACAGGAACGAGTTGTTAATTGATAATGAATAGATTACCGTGTTATTACCTAGTGCTTTCTCTTTTTTTAGCAGGAAATATACCAAGAGTATTTGCATTATCCATCAAAAAGCCCTAATTTTGCATCATCATTCAACACGGTTTGGTAGTTCAGTTGGTTAGAATACATGCCTGTCACGCATGGGGTCGCGGGTTCGAGTCCCGTCCAGACCGCAAAAAGCTCAGAAAGAAATTTCTGAGCTTTTTACTTTTTATTGCTCTCTTGAACTTTACATTTTTTAGCCAATACTGATTCTTCAGTACTGGCTTTTATGTTTTATACCAGTCATTACAAGTATTAGGTCATGCCATATAACATAAAAGAGATACATCCACGCTCCTACATACAATCCACATCAATAATAATACTTGTTCCTTTAAACTGCTTATCGGTGATGATGCTTTCTACTTGTTCGTGAATGTATTGCTTTGCTCCTTTGAGATTAATACTTTTTTCTAGTTTAATTAAAATCTCATAAATAAATTGATTGCGAATGCGTTCTACCAAGGGTTTTTCAGGACCTAGTACGCGCTGTTTACTCAGTTTTTCGGCTAGTTTATGACTCAAGGCTTGTGCTGTTTTGTTGGCTAAAGCTTCTTCTGTGTGCTTGATGGTCAGGCGGATAAGTCGGGTAAAAGGCGGATATCCAAAGCCTTGCCGTTCTTCGATTTCGCTTTGGTAGAGTCCTTCGTAATCGTTTTGGGCAATTTGATGCAACAGCTTTTGCTGTGGATTATTGGTTTGAATCAGTACTTTTCCCTGAATATTCCTGCGGCCTGCACGCCCTGCCACCTGTGTAAACAACTGAAAGGCTCTTTCCGATGCCCTAAAATCAGGAAAATGAATGATGCGGTCGGCATCGAAAATACAGACCAAACTCACCTTTTCAAAGTCTAAACCCTTAGAAATCATCTGTGTACCTACCAAAATATCAATCGCACCGCTTTCTACTTCGTTGATGAGGGTCTGAAATGCCGTCTTGGTACGAGTGGTGTCTAAATCCATGCGGGCAATTTTGGCACTAGGAAAGAGTTCTTGTAACTCTTCTTCGATTTTTTCTGTGCCATAACCTCTGCTGCGTAATTTCACCGAGCCGCAAGCCTGACAAGTTTTGTACATGGCTTCATGATAGCCACAATAATGACAGCGAAGTTCTTGTTGGCTGTAATGATGGGTAAGACTCACATCGCAATTGGGACAAGAAGCGATGGTATCGCAGTCGTCGCATTGGATATAAGGGGCGTAGCCTCTTCGGTTTTGAAAAATAATGCTTTGTTCTTTTTGTTCAAAATTTTGTTGTAAAGCCCCCAAAACCGACAGTGCAAAATCGCCTTTCGCTTGTTTTTGTTTGCGTGCTTCTTTTAGGTTAATTAGCTGAATATCGGGCAATTGGGCATTGCCAAAGCGTTGCGTCATTTTCACTAAGCCATATCTTCCTGTAAGAGCATTGTAATACGTTTCGATGGCAGGCGTAGCCGAACCAAGCAGTACTTTGGCTTGTTGGGTATGGGCAATCACAACGGCTACATCCCTGGCGTGGTAGCGTGGGGCTGGGTCAAATTGTTTGTAGGAAGCTTCGTGTTCTTCGTCCACAATAATCAAACCGAGGTTGTCGAAGGGTAAAAAAATAGCCGAACGCACGCCTATGACAAAAGCATATTTTCCCGAAATAACGCCTTTCCATACTTCCACTCGTTCGTTGTCGGAAAAACGAGAATGGTAAATGCCCATTTTATCCCCAAAAACTTTGCGTAAGCGTACCACAATTTGCGTTGTAAGGGCAATTTCGGGTAGTAAATACAATACCTGCGAGCCACTAGCCAACACTTCTTCAATAAGCTTGATATACACTTCGGTTTTGCCACTGCCCGTAATGCCATGCAATAATACTGTATCTTTTTGCTGGAAAGCTTCCATTATTTCGGTAAAAGCTTGGCTTTGCGAAGCCGAAAGCACGGGTGTTGGGGCTTCTACAAAATCATCGGGATTGTCTTCAAAGCGACTGACAATCACTTCAAACTGCTCTAATACGCCATTTTTGAGCAAGGTTTGTAAAGAACTTTCCGACACATTGGCTTTGGTTAAAGTACTTTTTTCTACGCCTTTCTGATTCAATTCGGGGCTTCGTAAGACAGGAACATACCGTAAGTAATGCAGAATGACTTCTTGTTGCTTGGGCGTTTTTTCTAAATCTTGCAAAAGGCTAGTCAATGCCGAAGCGTTTTCGTAGAAAGCATTTAATCGTATTTTTTTCAGAATTTTAGGCGTGTATTTCTCCTTTATTTCTTCAAAAATAATAATAGCTCTTTTCTGCACCAAGGTTTTAATCAGGTGATACACTTGCTTCACATCGGCCAATCGAGCGAGTTCGTCGTAGGTAAGAGCTTGGTGCTTTTTGAGTTCTTCTATTAAAAGTATTTCCTTTTCGGTAAGAAGTTCTGGTTGGTCAAATGCTGGATTGAATTGTACTTTCGACAAACTCGAAATTTTCAAGCCCGAAGGCAGGGCTACGTTCAATACTTCGCCTACATGACACATATAATAATCGGCTATCCATTGAAAAAGAGAAAGCTGTTGCGGAATCACCATCGGTGTTTCGTCGAGGAGTTCGAGAATGTATTTGGCTTGGTATTTCTGCGGCGGCTGGTGATGCAAATGAGCCACAACAGCCGTTACGACCTTGGTTTTACCAAATTGTACCACCACCCTAGCCCCAATACGGATATGTTCGGCCAATTGGCGAGGCACACGATACGTAAACAAATTAGGCACAGCCACAGGTACGATAACATCGGCAAAGATGGTCGTTTCTTCTAAAAAGTCGGTATGATGCTCTTGTGTAAACATACTGCAATTTACACGAAAAATCATTTTGGTCGGCTACCCGACTTTGCGAAAGTGGCTTTATCCTGTAGATTTGTATTGTGCGAAGCAGGATGGTACAGTATTCGTACAAGATTAATTCATTACTTAGACAACTCATGAAAGTTTTATCTATTTTCGGTCTAACCTGTCTGATTAGTTTCTTGGGGTCGGTACATCCAGGTTCATTGAATGTGTCTGTTGTACAAACCGCCCTCAAATATGGACGAAAGCAAGCCTACATGATGATGCTCGGTGGCGTATTGCCTGAGATACTTTATAGTTGGCTGGCGGTAGAAGGGGTGCATCTTTTTGAACAAAATCCCAGTTTATACGCCGGGGTTCGTTGGAGTTGCATTGTGGTTTTTATAGGTTTAGGCATTTATAGTTTTTATACCGCAGGGGTTTTGCCTGCCTTGCAGCAACATAAGCCACAGCACCGCACAACCTTCGGTAAGGGGCTTTTACTCTCGTTGTTCAATCCACAACTATTGCCCTTTTGGATGGTCGTGGTGGTGTATTATCAGTCTTATGAAACCTTGGCGATTCACAGCCTTAGCCAACAAACAAGTTTTGTATGGGGGGCAAGTGTAGGCGCTTTTTTGCTGAATGCTTTGTATATAACTATTGCCTTCAAACAACGACAGTGGCTCTTTTCCTACATGAGCCCCAAGCGATTTGACCAATGCGTCGGAGTTGGTTTTTTGAGTATGGCCATGATGCAATTGTATAAAGTTTGGTAATAAAAAAGATTTTTTACATTTAAAACTATTGATAGATGACATTCAAACGTCCGCTTTGGTTGATTAAAATAACAACGTATGAATATTGGACATGGTGGGTATTTTATTTACCCCTATTGCCCTATTGGTTATACTTGGCTTTACGCACCCGCTCGCTCACTTTTTTTACCAATGCCGACCCTTGTATTGACTATGGGGGCTTTTTTGGCGAATCGAAAATGGCTATTTTGGCACAAATTCCGCCTGAATATTTGCCCCAAACGCTATTTGTACCCCAAGGAACAAGCTTTGCAGACCTCTGCACACAGCTTGCTGAGGCACGTATTTCTTTCCCAATCATTGCCAAACCCAATGTGGGCGAACGAGGTACACAGGTAGAAAAACTGCTCACAGAAGCGGCGTTGCAGCACTATTGCCAACAAAATTTGGTTGATTTTATCATTCAAGAATATATTGATTATACCCTTGAACTTGGCGTTTTGTATTATCGAATGCCCAACGACCCAAGAGGAAAAGTGAGTTCGGTTACGCAAAAAGAGTTTTTATCAATTGTTGGCAACGGTCAATCAACCGTAGAAGAACTGATGGAAACCAACACCCGTGCCAGATTTCAGCTTGAAGCCATGCGTAAACGCCTAGGCGAAGGTATAAAAAAGGTATATCCCAAAGGTGAAAAAGTTCTACTCGAACCCATCGGCAACCACTGTCGAGGCACGAAATTTATCAATGCCAATGCCCTCATCAACGACACTTTACACGAAGTTTTCAACAAAATCGCCTTACCTATTGAGGGCTTTCATTACGGGCGTTTCGATATGCGTGTACGTTCGCTCGAAGATTTGTACGAAGGCAAAAATATTCGGATAATGGAACTCAACGGCGTGAGTTCAGAGCCAGGCCACATCTACGACCCCAGCTATTCGCTGTGGCGAGCCTACAAAGATTTGGCAAATCATTGGCGTATCATTGCTGATATTTCTATCCAACAGCAACAAAAAGGCTTCCACCCCGTGCCAGTCAAAGTGCTTTGGCAAGTGGTAAAACAGCATTTTGGGAAAACTCCAGTTTAAGATAAAAACAACAATTCATACCAGCTCTCGAAAACCAGCCTTTACAGCATTTTTTTAAAATAAAAGTTATAATTCAAAAAAAACAACTACCTTCGTAACTAATTACGTAAGTAGTTACTAAAACAAATCAAAACTATTAATTTTTTACTCAGCACACTGTATCGTGTTGTTACTATGGATATTATTGACGAACTAGGCCCATTGGCGATTGCAAGCCGTATGAAAAGATTGGCAGAATTGATTTTTAAACAAGCCATCAATGTGTATAAAAGCCATAACATCGACTTTGAACCCAAATGGTTTCCATTGTTTTACTTGCTTTCACAAAAAGAGCGTATCGGCATCATGGAAGCCGCCGAATATTTGCATATTTCGCACCCAGCGGTGATTCAATTTGCAAAAGAACTGGAGAAAAAAGGTTGGGTAAGTGCCGAAAAATCGCCTGATGATGCCCGTCGCCGTATTTTGTATCTGACAGAAAAAGGGAAGGCTTTTTTACCACAATTACAAGAAATTTGGCATAATATTAAAACGGTCAATGAACAGTTGATTGCCCAAGAACCACACAATTTGATGGTGTCTGTTGCGGCTTTTGAACAACATTTTATGACCGACGATTATATGAAACATTACCAAGCATATCTCAACTCGAAAGTTCAATCATAACTTTCACCTAAATTTTCTTACACGATGGAACAAACAATTTATCAAGTAGATGCTTTTACGTCAAAAGTATTTGGCGGTAATCCAGCAGCCGTTTGTCCTTTGCAACAATGGTTGCCTGATGAATTATTGCAAAAAATTGCCTTAGAAAATAATCTATCCGAAACAGCTTTTTACGTTCGAGAAGGAGAAATATTTCATATTCGATGGTTTACGCCTGAGATTGAGGTAGATTTATGTGGTCATGCTACTTTAGCAACAGCCTACGTTATTTTTACGTATGAAGGCTATGCGGCTGATACGATTGTGTTTACATCAAGAAGTGGCTTGCTAGAAGTGCAGCGCAAAGGCGAAATGCTGGAACTGGATTTTCCAACAGATACGCTTGTGGCAGTCGAAACGCCCAACGGACTGGCAGAAGCACTTGGTACTGTACCCAAAGAAGTATATAAAGGTCGCTCCGATTTGTTGGTGATTCTTGATTCCGAAACGCAAGTACGTACCTTAAAACCTGATTTTTCATTCATTGCTACGTTGCCCTGTAGAGGAGTCATCGTAACGGCCCAAGGGGATGACGTTGATTTTGTTTCTCGCTTTTTTGGTCCTCAAACAGGCATAAACGAAGACCCCGTAACTGGCTCGGCACATACAACGCTTGCACCTTATTGGGCATCGACGTTGGGAAAAACGTCTTTTACGGCTTTACAGGTATCGAGCCGAGGAGGAGAATTATGGTGTACATTACAAGGAAGTCGGGTAAAAATTGCGGGAAAAGTTGCACCCTATTTGAAAGGTATTATCACAATCGAATAAATAAGCTTTTGTCATGGAAGAGCAAACCAGCGTACAAGTAATAGGGTATCAACCGATGTACAAAGCTTATTTTAAGAGCTTAAACATTGAATGGATTGAACAATATTTTAAAGTAGAACCCCACGACCTAGAGCAATTAGACGACCCCGAAGGATATATTTTGTCGAAAGGCGGACAAATCTTTTTTGCTTTGTACCAAGGCGAAGTGGTCGGTACGGTAGCCCTAATCAAAAATACTGAAAGCGATTATGAATTAGCCAAAATGGGCGTAACTACTCGTTATAGAGGTATTGGTGCAGGCAAAGCCCTTTGTGCCAAAGCCATAGAAGCCGCACAAGAGGCAGGAGCTACGCAACTTTGGCTAGAATCGAGCCGCCAATTGACACCCGCTTTGCGTATGTATAGTCAATTAGGTTTTGTAGAAGTACCTATGGGCGAAACGCCCTACAGCCGAGCCGATATAAAAATGGAGATACAATTTGTAAAAGCCTAGTGCTTGTCTTGAAGTGGTAGCTTTTCCGCCTTTGTTGAAACGATTGCCAACAAAGGCGGAAAAGCGAAGCCCAACGCCTGCTTTTTCGGGAAGGTCGGGTTTTTAACGTCGTTTAACGTCGGGGAGGTTTAAAAACCTCCCCGAC
>JACCDR012125525.1_pt1 | contig 22012 bp, 22 predicted proteins | sample 7446431 | NCBI WGS metagenome assembly JACCDR01 (sample SAMN15323443, study PRJNA562643) | freshwater metagenome | isolation source: river surface water | place: USA:Blue River Watershed | collected 2017-08-17 | reverse complement strand
CTCTGTTATTGAGAGTGTCTTCCGTTATCTGCCTAATCAACAGTTCAAATAGTATAGATGGATTTCTTAATTTGTTATGCTTAAGTTTCATGGCACTTTATGTCTTTTATAAATATTAATCTGTTAGGTCTGGTAAAATATTTTTTTCATCAAGTAACCCGGGTTCTTCTTTAATATTCTCGAACAGAACTACTTTCTTTATTTTATACTTATCTAAACCCTCTAGCTTAAATGTCTTTGGTTTGTTTTTAAAGGTTAAGCCCTCTGGTTCACCTTGTTTCATCCCCTTTTTACCCAAAGGATCTCTACCAAAAGCTGATTGATCTGTGCCATAAATGGATGCTTTTTCTTTTGGTCTTCCTGGAAGAACCTTATCTTCTTCATCATACCCGAGTGGGACATCCTCCCTACCACCCCTATTATTGTCATTGTAGACGGTTGCCAAATCATGAGGTGTTCCGTATGATTCCCCAGATATAGAAGGATCATTTCCTTCGTTTTCAATTTGACTGTATCTGAACGTTCTCTTAACGTCTTCTATAATAAGTTCTCTCTGTTCTGTTAACTGATCTTCGCTAATCTGGAATATCTTATCAGCTACCCAATCCGAAGAGAATAGTTTCTTCTCCATTATGTTAGCTGCCAGATCTACCTTCTCTTTAAGAAGAGCTATCTTCTCTTGTTCGTAGATTATAGATGGATTGTTCAGCTCTAACTTAAAGTTGACAAGATCAGCATCTTCAAATCCTTGAACGTACAGGTGTATAAGTGCTATCTTCTCTAACTCACTTATTACTATTCTTTGTATCCTTTCTACAGTTCTACTAAACCTAACGTCGAGAGCTGATATTGTAGATTTACCATTAAGCTCGTCAGAGTAATTCAGGAAAGACTTAGGAACTTTCAATGATCCAAGCATTAGATCTCTAAGGAATTCTACGTCTTCTATACCGGCATACTCAAGTCCTTTAGCAGTATCTATCTTGGTAGTACTATCTCCAGGTCTTACTGGAACTATAAAGTCCTCCAACATGTTCTGTACGTTGAACTTTAAGTTATAATCTCCCGTTTGCTGATCTACGAACGGGGTCTTTTTCATAGTATTTACCTGCTTTTGCACAAAAGCTTCTACCTCATTAGGGGGTATATTACCAACATTTATGTAGAATATTCTCTTTTCCGGAGCCCTCATTATACGATGTAACAACATAGCGTCCATCATAAGAGTGTACTGCTTAAAATATTTTCTAGCAGGTTCTATATAACTCCTACCGAAAGGTAGATAGTTAGTGTCGGTTAATAATCTAAAGTGGGCCACTTCATAGTTTTCGAATACCTCTTTATTTCTAGAGGCGGTGGTTCCTCCGGCAACGGCTACTGGATCATACAAGAATCTAACATAGGCCGGATTATTAATATCTTGACCCTCCTCTCTTACAACGTCATAAACGGAAAGAGGTCTGGCCATGTAAACTCCATATTTTTCGGCTATCTGCAGAAGTAGGAAGAAATCTCCATACTTACACATAGATCTAATCCACATCGGTAAATTAAATTCTATGTTCAGCACTTCGTAGAAAAGGTTGTATAGAATTCTTTGTATGTTATCGTTTGAGCTTCTTATCTTTAGGACTTCCCCAGTATCTCCTTTTAATGTGGTTTCTTCGCTTAATATATCTAATACAGAAGATATGATACCATCAGTATCCATTGCCTCATAATCGGCATATAGTTGTATTCTTAGAGTTTGGTAGTTTAAGGTAGGATTAAATTGCATCCTTTGTCCGGACTTATAAAGTCTGGTGTACCTGTCTACTAATGAGGATGTTGTGAGGTCTCCGAAAGATTGTATTCTCTCTACGTCAGCAACTTTTAGAGATTTCCCTACATTTCTTATGATTACATCCGTAGAGAATAGCCTTTTGAGCCTGGGGAGTAAACTGCGATCTGCCATTATTTTTAATTATTACTCAATTTATACTTCCAAATATACCCGTTATAGGTCTTTTTAATGCCTCTACAACAGCTACTTATGTGTCCAAAATTGTATCCAGATTCTTTGTATGCCTTATAAGCAGACACCCACTCTTTTATAAAAATACCGTCTAAAGTGTATTGTAGAACGGGTTTAGATTTTTTAAGACCTATCTTTTCATAGTCTGTACTTGCCTTTCTTTTAGCTATGACTCTTGGATCTTTATTGAAGGAATAGTCCGTGTTAAACACTCTTTTCCTTTTAGATTCCTCAGTACTTGCCTTTTTTAAATTTTCCTTGGACGTGGCTAACCTTTCTGGATTTTTACTATCCTCTTTTATCTTATTCTTTACTTTTTCAGTATGTTTCATACCTAGTACACCCTCTCCTCCATTGGTCAGGTTACATAAAGTTCCAATTCCTAAATCAGATCTTCCGTATAGTATTATAAATTCTACTTCTTTTTTACAAGCTTCTTCCCAAGTCAGATCCTCTAGTAGAATTTCAACTTCATAGGCACTCTTATTTACTGTATTTTTCCAGTACCTATTTCTATTTGTCTTTTCGTAGGCTCTTTTAAAGTTCCTATCGGATCCTATGCCTATATAGAATACTTCATTTTTATCCAACCTTACATGTCTGTACAAATAAGCCATAATTTATTTTAAAAATTATATATACATATATAAATATGCCATTTTATCTAATAAGCCATGAAATATCTTCCATTTGGCCATTTACGTTCATTTTATATGGGTCACTTACGTTATTTCTATATCCTCCAGCATTGTTAGACAACTGGGAATTCCTCCTTCCTATGCTGTTTAGAATGGATCTTTGCATATCTATTCCTTGAGATCTATAATGAATAGCACTATCTCTCAGATATAATCCTATAGCGTATGGTATTACCAAATCATCATTAGACCCATTTTGAGCCTGTGGCTTACCATTCTTCCAAACGAATGTGAACATTTCGTTTACAGTCCTAACAGACTTTATATTTACCAGCCTCTGACCCACATAACTTCTCATAGCTAATAGGACTTCCGGTCTTGTCTTAGTAGATGTTGTAAACCCGGGAGTCATCTTACTCGTATCGTATTCGTAGAATTGAGTTACGTACTGGTTTACATTGAGTGTGTCTCCTTTAGGGGAGTAGTATATGTTGTTATATCCCAAATCTAGGACATCACTCATTGTAGCGTGCCCCAGTCCGGTATTTTCTACTATCAACAAAGCATCGTTATATTCTAGACACACAGCTATAGCTGTCTTAGCCAGGGTCTTTGTTTCCATACCTCCTTTATACTCAGCAACCTGTTCTCCAGAATACACTTCTAACACCTGTATTGTACTGGAATCTGATCCATCTCCTTTAGCAGTATCCACAATGGCCATATAAGATTTACCAGGTTCTGGATAATTCCATATCCATAGGTCCTTTTGCGGACCTCTCATTTCTATAGGATCTATAGCACGTTCTTGATAGTACTCTAAGTCTTCGGACTCAAAGTAGGTGTCTCCAGAAGTTAAAAAATTACAATCGCAATTGTGAACTATGAAGTGTTCTGTGACATATGTATGGTCTTCCTCTACTTCTAAGTTGTATACCTGCCTCCTATCTAACAACTCTATTTTTTGTAAAGCATTTAGAACAAATCCACTTTCTGAAACTTCTTTCGTCTTTTTTGGGGATAATCTTTTATCAAATATGCTGCTAATATTTCTATCTTCACAATCTAAACCCTTACTGTTGCCTATGTATATTGTGAATTTATCAGCTGTTTTATAGGAAGTCTCCCTCCCCTCAAACAAATACTCTTTTCCTCCTTTAGAGAATACGGTAGTGACTCCCTTCACACCTAAAGACTTCAGAAGATATTGTATATCATAGAACAAATCTTCCGAGGTTGTAGACAGTGATTTTCTATATTGATTTAATAAACACCCATCCCCCTTAAAAGCTCCGTCTACTATGCCTCTAGCATATTCTTTATTCATATTCTCATAAGAAAAGTCAGATAAGCATTTACTATAACAGTCTCCCTTTACTACAAGCTTTTCTACTAAAAGACTTAGTATCTGAGAAGAAAAGTCTATATCCCCAGAATTTCCTTTTTTCTTTCTAACTATCCCAGTTATACCAAACCTTCTAAATATGATATCAGATATCGAAGCGGGCCAATCATTTAGCTCTTTTTTGTAATCAAAAGAAAGTGTTATTCTATTGCTAGACTTACTACCTTCCGATAGGTACAGACCTACTAAATGTCCTATTTCATAATCAAGTTTTATATGTCTTGGAAATCTAGTCTTATGTTTCCTGTCATTAACGTATACAACATTCTCCTCTACAACTAGTTTAAAATATGGAGGTTGTATTACAGTGCTCAAGTCTATGAAAACATCTCTATTCTGTAATAAAGAACTATCAAAGAAAGATGGAAGCAGTTCTCCACTGTTTATATTAGATAACTCATCCCAATGTCCTTTGTGTAAAAAAGGGTGGTTTTTGGTAACAGTTCTAGATATACAGTGGCTTGACGACTTTATTTCATACAAATCATCAGACTCGTGAGACATTGTTTTTACCACCTTCCTGAACCTGCCTTTATGAGTCAATACCTCATCCCCCACAGAAATGTCCTTTATCCTCTTAGGTCCTTTGGAGGTGTAAACTCTGGTATCTCCCTCAAAACATTCCTGAGCGGCTAGCCTCTTGCCCAATTCTTTGTCCTGATCTTCTCTCCACTTAGGGTCTCTATCAGGGTGTACATCCCATCTAAGCTTAACCGGTATGAAGTTATTCTCATTCATTTCGGATTTAGACCATAGATTATAAAAAAATCCGTCCCTACCATTTGGGGTCGAAAGTACTATGGCTTGTCCACCTGTGGAAAGAACCGGTTGTGCGGAGGCCCAAAGATCTTCTGCGTTGTTTATGAAAGCAGCCTCATCGAGTATAAAAACGTTAGCGGTATAGCCACGAGCACTGTTAGAGTCTCCAGATGCCGCTCTAATCTTAGATCCGTTTACCAATATTAAAGACAGCTTGTTATGTTCTTCAGCTTCTATTTTTAACCAAGAAGGGAGTTCCTCGTAAGCAAACCTTACTTTATCTACAATGTTTCTGGCCTTTTCTTGTGTGGGTGCCAGGGCCAAAATAGATACATCCTTTTTAAATATCATAAGCCATAGTGCATATCCAGCAGCTAGGGTAGTTATACCAAGCTGCCTTGACTTCAATATAGCTACCCTGTCTTTCTTGCTTAATATCTTAAGGAGCTTTTCCTGGAAAAGGTATGGTTGAAATAAAACTCTTCCTTTGGTGGTCTGTATGTATACGTACTTCTTAAGAAAATGTACTGGATCTGAGGCACACTTTAGGTACTCGGCTTTTATAATATCTTTATAGTTAGTTGATATACCCTCTTGCATAACTATCTGTTTTTTATCTTTTCAGTCCACTCCCTGAATATGAGATTTCCCTTTAGATATGCCTCTTCCTCTAACAGTCTTAAGTTTTGATTGTGTTGTATGTATTCAGGATCTACGGTATCTGATATATCTTCGGGATCTAATCTACCCTCTATATTCTGATTGTGATGTATCAATTCGTGGGAATAGCTTCTTAGTATGTCTTTTATGTGTCTACCGGCTGTAAAAAGAGTTATAGACTTGTTTTCTGGGTCATAATAAGCAGTTTTACCGAAAGGATCGGTTTCGTATTGCTTATTCATACTTAAGATGACTTTTGGGTAAGGCTTTAGCCCTACCCCGGAATTATTGATATACTCGGTTAGACTGAGTATATATGGAACTATATTATTTCCAGAAATCTGTACAGATCTATCTATTGAGTTATATTCTTCCATGATTAAGCTTCTGGTTCCTCTTCCGGAAGTTGTTCCTCTTCTGGAGCTGGCTCTTCCTGATCTTCTGCTCCTGGGGTTTCTTCTTCTGGTTCTTTGGTTATAGTGCTAGTCTTTAATATTTGGGATATGTAGTCTAGACATTGTAAATACTCTGATCTATTAGCTATGTTGTATTTCTTTCCAAGTACTGTTACAGTGAATGAATCTTGAGGTTCCACGTCTTCCGGATTATTCAACTCTATAGGAGTTGGATCATACTTAAGTTCGAAAAAGTTTCCGGTAGGAACTATTACTCTGAATATAGTTGGATTATAGGAAACACACCTTATGTCGGAAATAACTTCTCTAAGCTGCTTTTTAGCTTCTTCATTATAAGACTTCTCAGTTGTTAATAGTTTAGTAAGAACTTTAGGGAGTTTTTTTGACTGATTTAGTACCTTATCTAAAGTGGATTCGGATTCTATTGGTGTTACTACCTCAGCTTCCTGTAATTTCTTTCTAAATATGTGTAGATAGTTTGTCTTCATTTTTAAGATTTAAGGTAATTATTGATCACACCACCTATGGTAGACACATCTATTTCTAGTTCGGTAAGTCTATCATCATCTAATTCCATAAGTTTTTCTACATAGTCTACCCCAACAGCTGCCACAAACTCTCCCCTTATATTGAATATGGGTATAACGTATGTGCTTTTAACTCCTGATCCTTGTATTTCCGAAGTTATACCTCTTATTCCTAATATATCCTTCTTTACATTGTACACTGATATTATGCTACCCTTTTCTAAAGTATCCATCACTCTGCTAAAGAGACTTACTGGTATACTTTGAAGTTGGGTTTGGCATGGTACTATAGAAGGTTTAAGGAGCTCGTGTGTCATACTGAATTTTTGTATAGACTTACCAGTGGGGTAGAAATGTCCTCCGTTGTGAAACTGTATACACCAAACTCTGTCTGCTTTATAAGTCTCTCTAACCTCTCCTAATTTTTCAGAAACTATGTTGTTTATCTTTATTGCTTCTGATAATGGACTTTCTCTTCTCTTCTTTTTAGTATCTATTAAAACTCTCGCATAATGTACCGCTACTGGACCTATTATAGAAGTCAACATTGCCGATCCTAAGGCTATTACCAATTCTTGATTCATTTCTTATTCTCATGTTTTTATTTAGTCATTAACCTCTCTTAATGTTTTTCCACATAGCTGCAGCCGCTATCTTATCACCCTTCTCTCCTCCACCGGCTTTTTTAGACAAATTCTTAAATCCCTTACCTTTTTTTCCTATGTCTTTACCAGCCTTAGCTGACTTTACGACCTCTGACTTCTTCTTTTTGGATAACCCCTTAGAGGGTTTTTCTTCTGCTTTTTTAACCTCCTCTTCCAAGATGTCTTTGAGTATACTCAGTAGTTTAGGCTGATTTTTCATTTTATTCATTTTTATATACTTATATCAATAAATATTCTCTTTTTTCATAGTTTCTAAGGTATTTTTTATATCCTCTTTAATATCCCTTATTTTTTGACTTTTGTCAACTTCTGAATTACCCCAATCCTCTATCTCCCCATCTTCGGTAACATAAGTGTCCACGGTTTGTTTTTCAATCTCTGTGATGTATTGTTCTGCCTCTTCGAGATGGGTTATCATGTTGTTAGTAACCATCTTCTTTACATAATCCTGGTATTTCCCTTCCAGTTTCAGCCTACTCTCCATCTTAGAAACGCAGAGGCTGCACATTTTATGTATAGGATACATCTTTTTGTCTAAACTCAATTTCATTGCCTCTCCACACTCAGGACAGGCTAAGGGCATTCTGGAAGCTTTTTTTGCTATATCTAGTTTCGTAAGAGTCTGCTTTAAACCATCTTTTATTGTCCAGGTCTTCCCATTCTCTTCCCAAACATCTCCCTCTTTGTATTCCTGTTCTAGTTTTCTATAACCAACTTGGTTTGTAGTACTATCACCGTATTTTTTGGTTATGATGTTCCTTAGCCTATTTACATCTTTTTCCGATAACTCTCTTTTTAATAGTGTATCTCTACTCATAACTTGTTTATTTTTATTTTTAGACTCCCGGTTCCTTTTATTACTCTGTGCCAAGATCCTTTTGGAATGAATAACTGTCCTTCTATTTTAACCGGCAATTTATTTTCGGTCTGAAACATCCAGTCGGTAGGCTCTATCGGCTCCACAATTCTATCTTCCCTATCCCTGTGCCACACCAATTCTTCTTCCGGAACATTCTCAGAAAAAAATCTTAAGTACCTATTATCTATTATCTCCTCTTTGTAGGGCTTATTCATTTTTTTATCAGACATCTACCAATAACCTGAAAAATTTGATTTTAATCCTAACATTTTTGCATACCTTGGGAGACGACATGCCCAATATCCTGCAGTAGTTTTATCTTTGTTTTGAGCACATTTATGTCTAGCTGCGAATGACTTTCTGGCTTTTGGGTCGTTTATCTTAACGCTTAATCCACTAGTATCTCCAAATGATATCTTCTTTACGCCACCACCTGGTTTTCTAACAAAAACGTAGAACTTCTTACTTCCTCCACGCTTAGGTTTGTTTAGTTGCACCTCCTTCCCTTGATGTTTTACTTCGGTAAGTTGCTCATAGCTCATTGGAAAATCTAAAGGAACTCTTATACCATTGTAAGTACCAAACTTACCAAGATCTGTGTTACTCAAAATTTTCTCTTCTTGCTCGGTTAGGGATAGTTTGTTTTTTTTGTGAAGTTCTCTGGCTTCTTCGAACAGCTCAAAATATTTCTTAGAAGTGGGCCTATAAATATTCTCTGTTAGGGGGGTGCCGCTATTTAGGTGATATTGCATACCCTCAGACATATTACATCCACAATCGTTAATAATGTCTATTAATTTCATCTGTCTGCCTTTTTATATATGTTTATAGTTCCATCCTCTTCGTTATGATCTGCAAAAAACTTATCATCCAAGGCGCTCTGAAGATTTCTCATCACGAGTTTTGTCCTGGATGGAGTTATGGGTGATATTACTACGCTCTTCAAATCAGATTTACTGTTTAAGAAATCATTCGTAATATCCATTACCGTAGCATTTATGGAAAATGGTTTATTCTCCCCACTCTTATCTGTGTGTTTTTTACCCACCATTCTATAACTTCTTTCATAATTATCTGGTGCAGTTTTGTATGGTGTGAATAGTACTTCGTACCTTAATCCACCATCTGAAATGAACTCGTACTTATTATGACTTCCGCCTACATATTTCCAAGAATATACAGTAGCTTCCTCAGAAAGAGCTGACTCGCTTACATTTTGTTTTTTATACCTCTCCCACTCAGGTCCGGTCTTTATTATAGATACATACTGATTTTTTGTATCTGTTTTTATTCCAAGATTATCTTCGGCCCACTTCCATCCATGGCCTTTGGTTATTTCTACATAATCTTTTATAGCTTCCGGTGGAATACCAGACATAACCCCGAATACTATATCATGTTTAGGAAATCTAAATGCATCATCATACCCCTCTACATCAGTATCTATTTCTCCTATTTCCGGGTTCTTCTCTACTATCTTTTTGTATATGGCATCTATTCCCCTCCTGTACTGATCCGAATCCATAGGAGGTTCTGAGTCTCTTAAAGCTTTAGTTATATAGGTGGTCACATCGTCTATAACCTTTTGATTGACTCCTTTATATTTGTGGCTACCTACTTGTTTATTGTAAATGTACTCTTCCCCTATATTCTCTTTAGCAATTGGTTCAAATACGCTTTTCCAAAACCCGTCGTCAAAAGAGGACATGTACTGATTTTTGAAATCGATATTTGGGGATTGTTCTTGCGGAGACTCAGGATCTTGTTTTTTAGGCACTAGAACGGACATATAGGCTTCAACCATCTCATCCGTAAACTCTTCCGGTAAATAGTGCTTAACGTACTCTTTATTGCCTTCTAAAGCATATCTCATCATCTCCTTAGAGGTTTTATTCCACTGAGAAGGTATGAGTTGTATTTCGTATTGAGGAAATATTTCGAATTTTTTCTGTACCTCTTTGTTTCTGGCACTTTTCTCATCCAATGCCAAAAAAGCCGGAGCCCCCTTCTTTTTACTGAGAATGTTGTGTATCTCAGAAAGGGGTCCGGCATCTTTTGATTTTATCACACTAGCCTGTGGAGAAAACCTGGCTCTAAGTAATATTTCCCAAAGTTTAGCTTTCTGTTCTTGGGTTATAGATTCCTCTTTATCAGAACCTAAAACTATATGTACATGAGATACTTCAGGCCTTCTTAAAAGCCAATTTACCGTATCTAAGTGGTATTTAGTTGGGGGAGAGAATTCTCCTGGATAATAACAGGGATTTGGACTATTCATATAGGCTGTCTTGCCTATATAAATATGTCAACATTGATCCTCGATATTTATCTCAATACCCCAAAAAGATGCCACTATATCGTCCGAAGTCTTGAAATTACCCATCAAACTATGTCCAAAAAGGGCCAACACCTTTGATAAATAGAAAAAGAAGGCACCTACCAAAAATACTGGGAAAGCTAATATTCCTAAACAAAGTAATAATCTGTTAGCCATTTACAATAGTTTGTTTATAGGTTGAAGTTGATTTTTTTACCGGTGGGAAGATTTGTACGTTTTCATGAATTTCCCCGGTGTATGGGTCCATGAGGTTGTCAAAAACCTGTGATTTTTTCAACCCCTTAAGGTAGGCCTCCCTCTCTTCTTTCTTCTCTTTGGTAGAGACAAACTCTGCATTTAGTTGATTCCAGATAGGATCTCCACAAGTAGAATAGTCGAATTTAGATGCGGCTTCAAAGAGTTCAAACTTGGTGCCATACTTTGTAGTAAGGCTCTTCCCATCATCTGAGTTCTTCTCAATTTCCTCTCTAACCAATTCTACAAATGAGTTTCTACCATTCTCATCACTAAGCTCCTTCAGTTTCTCTGATACTGTTTCTATGAACTTAAACATTTCTGCTATCTGGATGGCTGAGGCTCCACTTTCCATTATAGAACTGTATAGGTTTACTGCAGCTTGAACAGCACCTTTCTTAGAAACATCCGGGGTACCATACTTAGTACCCCCTAATTGCATTTGAAATTCGTTTTTCGCAACTTTTTTCATTTTAAATAGACATTTTTAGTTTTATAAGTTTATCCATTGTTAGCTCCGGTGTGTTTTGTATCACGTTCAAAAAAGACTCGAATCCCATCTCAGAGGCATCCTTCTCTTGAGTAGACACCAAAAACACCTTCTTTCCCATCGATAAAAGAGTTTCACAATGCTTTAGAGCCATTTTAATGGCATCATTGTCCAAAGCTACGTATATCTTTCTAACCCTGGGATCAATTAACTTTTTCATAAGTTTTGGGGTTATGGTCTTGCCAAGCAAAGGTATGACATTTCTTTTTATAGAAAGCATATCAAAAACACCCTCACACAGGACTATAGGAACATCCCAATTTATATACATTTCGAATGGGATTATATCCCTGGAAACTTCCGGTAATTTATATTTGTACTTATTTTCTGGATCGAAAGTCCTGGCTACAAAGAAATTTATCTGTCCCTTTTCATCAAAAGATGGTACTATTATCCTTTCTGAGTATGGACCTTCCTCACAATAACCGATTTGATACTTTACGATGTCCTCTTTGGTTATGCCCCTCTTCTTAAGATAGAGATAGGCATGTTTAGCTAGGATATCGGTAGGTCTACAATCCAAAAGAAACTTATACTCTTCCGGAAGATTACCACTAAATTTTATTGGTGCGAAATCTGATTTATCGGACTTTTCTAGGAATGTATCTAAACTATCGAATATGTGTTTAGGGGCTCCTATCCTCTTTAAAAGACCTCTTACAGTGGTCCCCTTAAACCCACACACCCAACAGGCGTATTTGTTTTTACCATCCTCATCAGTAACTACATCTACTTCAAACTTTTTCTTACCCTTAGAGTGGGAAGGACAGTCAGACATGGGGCAGTGATACTTCCTGTTTGTTTTTGAAGCTTTTTCACCTTTTCCCAAAACTTGATCTAATAATCCGGATAGAAGATTTTCCATACCACAAAGGTAGGGACTAAATATCTTTTCTCCAAAACTTACCCATAATATTAAATATCTTTCTTAAAAAACTTACCAAGGACATTGCTGTTCCAGGAATTTTCTGATTCTAGACACCCCTCTAGAATTTGGTGTCTGATTTCCTGGTACGTAAGCTGTTTTTTATGGAAGCAGACATGTAATATGTACCTAGAATATCCTTCAGGGCCATTCCCTCTAACTTCTTCCTTCAGTTCTTTCTCAGATCCGTAGTAAGTTTTCCAATCGCTTTCTGATACTACCTTTTTTTTGGTTGGTTTTTTTCCTTTGCCTGTGTGTTCTGATAACTCTTTCTTTGTCAAAGGTTTACTTCTTTCTGAATACAGATTCTTTTTTCCAACGTAGAACTTACCGTCGGAATCTCTTATAATCTTGTAAACAAAACCAATAGCATTTTCAGGTAGATCACTTATATTTAGGATCTCTTTACCTTTATATAACCAATTATACATCTACTTTAATCCAAAAATTTGTGTCGGTATCTGCTGATATTGGTACCGGTTGAGAGAATTTTACAACAGCCAGCAGTTCGCTGTTATCATTATAAAGACCTAACGTGGTAGCATATGGAGTAAAATTAGATCCAGAAGCAAAGCTCAACATGAAATCGGAACTTCCAGAAATTCTAACTGATGGATTCTGTGAGTAATTCATTTCATACTCTTTAATGGTACACTTGATGTTGTTCTCCAATATCAAATGTTCATTCTTGAAACTAACTTTAAAGTTTTCGTATGCTTTCATTTTGTTTTATTACACGAAGGTGTTTGTACAATTATATGTTGCGGTAAGGGTTGCATTAAAGTCTACAGGCGTACCATTTATAGCATAAACAGTAAGCAGTCCTCGACCACTCATGTAGTTAGAAGCATGAACATTGGTAGTGCTATACAATAACAACAGATCTATGTAACCTGCTGCAGGTATAGTAACTTGGAATGAATTGCTTGCGTATATAGTTCCTATATCATACCTGTAAGAGGTTATGGTGCTAAGGAGGGTACTGGACACGGGGTTTGCTGACGGCAAAGTTGTAGTATAAACAGAAGACTCTATTATAACTTCGCTTGGTGGATAAGCCGATCCATACACCTGGTGCATTGCATCGTGTGTAAAGTCTATAACAGTACCGGAAGGGGCACTTAATCTACCCCAAGCTTCACCAGTTCCTCCAGCACATGAGTTATCAAATCCGGTTAGAGAGTAGAAAGAAACTGTCTTTGTTGCTGTAGGTGTTGGGGTTACCGTAGGAGTTGGTGTTGGTGTAGGAGTTGGTGTTGGTGTTATGGTAGGTGCCGGAGTTGTTGGGGGCGGTGTCGGTGTTGGTAATGTTGGTGTTGGTGTTGGAGTCGGAGCTATTGATGGAGTTGGTGTAGGTTGTGGAACCTTATAGGAAGCAAAACTCAAACACTCAGTATCTGTGTTTTTTACTATTAAGGTACTAAGGGAAGCCGAAGTTGGTACCGTGTATCCATCTATAAGCTGTTGCCTGGTTATAGAAGAAGCAGCTAAAGTTCCTGCAGAAACTATGTTGTAATAGATTTCGAAAGGACCCTCTGCCAACCCATATGTTAATCTAACTTTATACGCCATATATTATAAATATAGTATTAGGGGAGTTTGAAATCTTGTCTACCAAACCAGTTACCTGCCTTATCCATAGGCCAAAATACCCACATGTGTGGTTTATTTTTTGACTTAATAGATACTCTAACATACTTTTTCCATTCTGTAAGATCCTGTCTGTATAATACATTCCCAAACTCATCCTCCACTCCTATGTATATAAATTTAAAGTCACTAACCGGGGGAATTTTAAGTTCATAGTCGTACTGTATCTCTTCTACTTTAAACCACTCTGAATTGTCATTTATAGGCGGGTTTATTCCTTTCAGAGTATCGTCATGGAGTTTTCTATTAGAGAAATTTATTCCAGCATAAAGCTCATAATCGTGGTGAGTTCTGACGTTTCCTAGACCATACTCCCCCAAATCTATGCCATTATCCTCTTCTCTTAACATATGTCTTAATCTTCTCTTACTTATAACATCCATTTCATGCCAAGCTTTGTCTACTATTCCAGCCGCTTTATTATCATCACTAAAATCTGTCCAATGCTTAGTCCTACCCTCTCTGGTATATTCATGCCATATTACGGTATAATGTGGGTGGTACAAGTCGTATCCTAAAGTATAGGACCTTATAGAGAGGCTAATCTCGTCTCCGGCAAAGTATAGATTGGGATCATACTTATACTCTATACAATGTTTACCTAAAGTAAAAAAGAAATGTCCGCTTACGAACCTGGCAGGAATAGGAGCTTTTAATTTTTCCCAATCAGGTATTGGTGTTGGGTAAAACATTATGGTACCGCTTTCTGTGAATTTATCTGCTACCATCTTGTAAGGCTCTTCGTTCAATAGTGCTCCACTATAAGGGCTATATTGTCCGGCATAAGAAGTTATAATAGGCTTTTCTGAGTCTACCAGATTCATCATTCCTATCAAGTGTTCGTCCCAATCTTGAAGAAACCTGTGGTGAGAATCTATCTGCAATGTATAGTCTTCCCCACTATACATCTTCTGTATTAGACTTCTTGCCCAACACAGACCCTTACTATCCTTATAGTCTACCTCTAGGATTTTAAATCTAGGATCTTCTTTGTAGTCATCTAATTGATCCCATAAATCTTCTTTGGATCTTTGCCAACAAATACCAAAAGTTAACCTATCTGGATTCTTTGCTTTATTTATACAGTTATTTATAGTTGGTAAGAGTTCCGGATCCCTATAGCTTGCTATTTGGACAAAAATCGTATCGTTCATAACAAAATTTTATCAAAATTAAACTAATTCTGCCACAATTTCAAAATAACAGTCAGGAGATTTTACGTTTACGGTAAGGGTGGCATAGTTAGAATACAGTTCACAGTTGTTGTCCGGTGACTTACTTTTATACCTATAATACACCGGATATGTTCCCGGGTTAGATCCAGAGAAAGTTACTGAGCCATTTAGACTTGCACTAAACATAGAAGCATAAGATCCGGAAAGTTCTATAGAGCCGGTTATTATGGTCCAATTTCTTGCATCATCATTAAGTAGTGGGTAAGTTACTTTGGGACTTACGCTCTTTTTAAATGAGTAGTGATCATCTACTGCAGACGGAGGTATCGGAAAGGCGTTTTGATAATCCTGGTGAGTAACAACAACTATACCATGTTTGTAAAATATGTTACCCACTAAGGAACCACTGTTAGAACCAAAGGAGTCATATATGTTTCCCCTACCATCGTCTATGAAATGATAAGAAGAGGCAGATATCTCAAAAGTGCCGGGATTTAAAGAGGTACCATATACCAAGGGAGACACACCTATTACCTTTATCTCATTCCCATACTCTACAGGAAAATCCTTCACCATATACCCTTCCGGTGTGTAGTTATAATAAGATCCGGAAGGTCTATATTCAGTAGCGGTCTGGTAGTTATTACCTAATAGGTTACTACTATCATCTAGTAAAGATCCTGAATACTCCTGATAGTATAGATGGTTTATGTTATCATAAACCAATCTCTCGTATTCTCCCCCATAAGCAAACTCTGTAGATGGAGAAAAAGATCCGCTCATCTTCTTTCCAGTATAAAACCTTAGACCCGAGTTTTGAGATCCACATGCAGTAAACTCCCAGTACTTATTAGCTATGTATGGGAGTGTTACTACATCTGAATTATTTAGTCTTTTAAATGCTGACATTAGAATTCCAGCTTTACTCTACAAGTTATTTGTTTCGTAAAATCTTTTGGCAAAGGTTTACTCAATTTAGCTACTGCCAAAAGCTCTCCAGCATCATTGTAAAGTCCTATGGTAGTTGGGTAAGTTTTTGGATTGTCCACCAAAGTGCTATACAATATATTCCCGTTAGAGTCGATTATAGATGGGTTGGTGGTGTAATTCAGTTGTCCACTCTTTGCGTTAACAAAGAAATACCTGGCTGATATGGTCTCTTGACTTCTGCCCTCAAAGGAAGATCCAGAAGCTATGGAGTTGTAAAGAGTTCTATTATTCAACACAAAGTTGTTGGAGTAGGAACCACCGGCAGTTTCGTCTATAGATAATCCCAATCCCCCACTAGCATACGTTAGAGATAGGGCTCTTGGGTTAAGAACTAACAATCCCATGTCTGGGAAAAACATACCATAACTTCCGGAGTTTGTCTGTGTAGCGCTGTTGTTGTAGCTGTTTCCGTATGATCCACTTACTATATTATAAACCCTGTTACCGGCCAAAAAAGTAGTAATAGAACTGTCTTTACTGTTATCTGTAAGTGTGATACTGTTGGTACCGTTTCCTAAAATTATGTTCCAGGTACCGGCATTCATTGCCTCTTTATATCTTGACCTAGCTATAGATATAGCGAACACATCCCTAGCAACACCGTTTGTTCCACCAAAGTTGAATACAGACCCCTCATCTCCGTAAACCAGGTTTCTAAGTTGACCATACACATCCCTAGTTGGGGTTCTACCGTCTACAGAACCATTAAAAAATGCAGATCCACTTCCGGAAATATGCCCGTATGATATGGAAAACTGAACTTCTGATCCGTTAGATGGGTAATATTGATTATAAACATTCATATAGAACTTACCAGACTCTAAGTAGTTTTGCTGATAAGAATCTACATATGAAGAGGTTAAATTATAAGATCCTCCCGTCCAAAGAGGTCCTGTTATTATTTCTGAGCTTATTACGCTGTCCTCAGCTCCAAATTGTACGAAAGACATGGTTTATTTATTTTTTAGTTACTGTAAGAGGTATTGTTATCCTGGCCCCTGAATCTCTTCCCATTACTGTTATTGTGGTAGTTAGCGATGTTAAGTTAGATCCAAATAGGGTATCTATAGTAGTTCCAACCAATGTGAAGGATGTTCCTATTACAGTTTTGCTTATTTGAGTACCTGCAGTAGATTGTACATCGGAAGTGCTTAGATTAGTAGTATCTATACCTATACCGGTAAATGTCGATAGCAATCTAGAATCTCCAACAGTTACTACATATCCACTAGGTTCATACGTATTGTTAGCTCCTAGATAGTTTAGTGTTTGTGGAGTTATAACCAAGCTTGCTCCTTGTTTTAAAGTTATGAGGTTATATCCTATATTCACAACTGGAAGCTTACTTGTTCCTCTAGGAAGAGTGACCAACTTATACTTCATTACCTGGTTTTCATCCGGAAAAGCCTCTAATAGGGGCATCTTTTCTATAGCTTCACCATAAAAAGCGGATCCAGAGGGGTGGCTTGGGTTGTATAGAGTATAGTCTATCTCATCGTCTGCTAATGCAAACTGAGTTATTTTGAATGAGCCATCGTTTCTGGCAAGGAGTTCTCTACCCTTTCTGGTGAGAACCGCATCAATCGTTACTACTGTATTGTCTAAATAAGCCATTATTCTTTGAATTTGTATATATAAATATTAAGTTACTAAGAAATAAGAAGAACTTTAGAAAGAATTGTTTCCTTAAGAGGAGTTATAATATTTCCTATTTGATTTCTTATTTCAGGTTGTAGGTTGTATGGTATTATTATTGCGTTTGATGATTGTCCCGGGTTCTTAACAAAATTTATAATTATAGAGGTCTCATCTTCCTTTTTCCTTAGAATGGCTATGGTTCTACCATTTATAAGATCACTAGGGACTTGTGTGTTAAAGTAAACTATAAGGGGCGATTGAACACTACCATCATTAGCTATTATAGGCTCAGCGACATCTGATACTTCGTATAAAGTTGAGTCATAGGTATAATACGAACTAAACCTCACTAAGTCTCCCCTTTGTATTCTAAATAAATCTTCTACCGGACTGTAGTACCTGCTTATCGCCTGTGGAGGTAGTGGGTCTGGTGGTAGAAATCTGGTTTGTGCATTATATAATACGGACATTGTGGTATTGAATACTATACTCCTACCGTCGGAATTTCTTTTAAAAGTAGGGTCTAATAAAGTTGATCCAGGCACAGACCCAGTCTGGAAGAACTGGTAACTGGACACCGAGGTATCATATATTTCGAAGTATGAGTTATAGGAGTTCCCAGATAAGATACCGAAATAGAATGTTTCAGTTCTCCTAAACACGTTTCTCATTTCTGCAAAGTAAAATCTCAGTCTTATTTTATCTCCCTGGTCTAGAGAAACCTTCTGGTCTAACAGTTCACAATACAGTTCGGCATATGGATCTGCTGCCGTATTTGACAGATCTATAAGTATAGCACTGTTTCTTTCATCTACGGAGAAGTCTATATCTTTAGGTAGTTTTATTATTCTAAGCTTACTGTGGGCCTCGTAGGTCCAGTTAGTAGATCCAGCAACTTGCTTCTCTATCACTGCTATTACCTTAAATGTAGACCATCCAGCATCTGGGTTTGTTGAAAAACTTATCCTTAGTGGGATGTTTAGATTAATAGTGTATATGGAAGACCTGTCTGCTTCGTAGTAAGTATAGTAAGAAGTTCCTGTGTTCTCTACTCTTAAGTTACCTGGGTTTTCAGTGATATAACCACCGGCTGAAGATCCGGAGTCTGAAGGTAGGAAGTAGTCTAAGGTATAGAAGTTAGAGTTACTTTCTATCTTAGGATCGCTATCATAAAATATCTGTCCCGTATAGTTTTTGTAGGGTCCGTTAGTATTTAGGGGTATTTGTGTGTATGGCCAAGCTAAAGATGACAGTTTGTTTTTAGAATAAGGGTTTGCCTGAGATACCCCGGCAAATTCCACTATTGTGTTAGATGATGGTGTAGATGCTAAATCAGTATCAGCATTACCGATTGTTCTAAACACCTGAGAAGGTTTGTTTACAACCTTAACACCGAATCTGGATCCACTTGAAGCGAACCCTGAAGGCCTTGTAAACAGGAAGCTCATAGTCTCGTTCCTTTCCCTGTAGAGTATGGGAACAAATCTATAACCTCCTTCGAATATAGGTTTATCCCCTTCTACACTAGATTGGTCTGTTGGGTTATACTTATCTAAAAGGGATATGTGTACCATGTCCGCCTTCTTGTACATATTCTGTACCTCAAATAAGTTGTCATTCCTACTTGTTAACTCTAGCACAGAACCGGTAGGGTCTATCAGATATCTTATGTTTATAAGACACTTATCTACAAAATTTAGGTTATATTCGTTTATATTGTTGGACCAGGCAAACTTATAACAATTCCAATCTATAGCAGGGTTTTTTCCATAAGAGTTGTCCCCAACAGTGTAAAAACTGTATATAGCACTAGTTGACTTAGCACCTTCGTATCTAGGTCTTACATAAACAGGATCTCCGTATTTACCGTCATACAGCTGTATCGATTCACTTATGTTGTTAGTATAAGGAAGTATTTTACTGTATATTCTCGATACTGGGCTATCGTTTACGTTATTAAGTAGCGTATTATAATCAGATCTTATAAACTTTTCGTAATCTATACTCATAGATATGGATTTCTATTCTTTGTTAGGAATAGTGCATGAACATTGTATTCAGATCCGGAAAGTTCTCCTAAATAAAAATCTCTCCCATCCTCTATTCCACTGATATAAATACTGTCTCCTTCTATTTTAGATCCGGTTATATCGGTTTTGTAACTATTGTACGATGGAACTACACCCACTTCAGGAGATTTAACCTTAGGTCTCTCCAACATGTGAGACTTTATAGTAAGACCTGTCATAGCACTATCCCTGGCTGGTGTGAAATCTTCTACTACCTTAAACATGGTGTTATCGAAAAATTCCACCAATCTTACAAAGTCCTTGTAGTTATAGGGCCTGTTATATTTTTTGAAGTAGTCACTCTTAATTTCCTCAAGATATTGATATAGAACCTTTCTATAATCTCCGGGATCTCCTATAAAGTTGTCCAGATTTATTGTAGTTCCGTAGTGGGATATAATATCCTTGTTTATCTCGTTTTGGGGAGATAGTGAAACGTCTGTGAAGTGTACATCCAGAGTTCTATATTCGTCTGGATTTTCAAGGCTCTTTATGGGAGATAAAACATTTCCGTCTATCTCATTTTCATATATCCTAACTTTTTTGTTTACAGGTATGGAGTAGATTGCATTGGTGGAATCTACGCAAACGTTATAATAAGTGGGAGAATAGTTATTTCTGTTTGGGAAAGATGAAAAACTTGCACTTTGGTTTAGCGCAGTGTTGTAAAATATTCCGGACTTATACCTAGGGTGTACTGACGCCAAAGAGCTAGTAGAATAGTGGTTATATGTCAGAAGATTATTTCCTAATGGAAATCTAGCTGCTAACTTATAGTAAGCCGACCCGCTTTCATTTCCCCTTATAGATTCCGGATTAAGCACATGGTTGTAGAAACTTCCTGAAGATATTGGTTCAGACCAGTATCTAAGCTCTTGCAGGTGTCCTGTAAATCTATATGACTGTAGAAATTCCTGATAGTCCTGCAGACCCGAACCCCCCACATAAAGAATCTGATTCTCGGAAGTCCAAGAGGAGTTTAGTGAGTTAGTCAGGGAACCGGTAGCGTATATGACAGCCTGTCCATTATGGCCTATCCTCTCATCTACTTTGTTAGATACTAATAGTCTATAAGTTTGTGGCGTAGCATTCTCAGAAACACTTCTATGTTCATCTCTAGTAAGAAGTAAATTCCACCAGGGAGTTTCCCCATCAGAACCTGTGTAATATAGAGGAAGAGATATACTAGAAGATACCGTACTAGATCCATACATATATAAGGTCAACTTACTATATGGATATCCGTTCGTGGTGTCAGGACTCACTATAACCCCCAAACTTCTGGCAGAAGATCCACTAGGAGTTAGCTCTATGAGACTAGAATTAGAGGAATACCTATCTTGTTGTGGCTTGAATCTAAGCTCTATGCTATCCGGAACGTAAGAGGTGGGAGAATCTATGTTCACAGAACTCCATAAAATAGATATATTAGACCCACTGTTGTATAAAGAATAGGAAAACCTATCATAAGAATATTCTATACTTTCACTAGATTTATCCGATCCTCCGTACTGATGAACCGATAATACGGTGTATGGAACTCCGTATAAGGTTGTTATATCATTTAAAGAATCTGATGTGCCCTTCTTTTTTAGAAGAGTTGCCATGTTGTGATAGATTCTTTTGTATACTTCTTTCTGAATATCTTCTGATGGGACATAGTCCTGAGAGCCACTTATTACTGTATATAAGTTACTAGTTGGTATTTGGTAACTACCACTAATGTCGGATCCTACTAAATACCTATAGACATCATTGTTAGAGTGGTTGTTGTATATTTTTATTCCTAGGGAAGATAGGGCATAGGCTACTAAGTCTTTAGATATACCTTCGTTCAGAGAATTATTAGCTCTATACAGATCTGTTATAGATTTAAGGTATATCCAGATATTGTCGAAATGCTGTCCTACCATTTCCACGAAACCTAAATATCCCTTGGTTGTATCTTCTATAGCCAAATATTCCGGTACGGTATAAGTAAGGTTATCTGGATTTTCTATATCATACTCATTGGCATTAAGGAGTTGTCCTCCGTAATATGGAGAGCTTAGTTCATAGCTTCCTAACCAAGATATGGCTTGAGAACTTGTTACTGAATATAATAAGTACGGCTTATTTGAATTCGATTTTGGCCAAGCATAAGAGCTAGATTCAAAATATAAGAACCTTTCGTATCCATCAAAGTTCTTTATTATAGTATCCATCTCAGACAACAGCTGATTTACACTTCCAGAGCTCTCAAAAGATCCGGAAGAGTTTGTGCTCCTTATGAGAGACACGCTGTATCCAAGGTCTTCTATTCTAGATACTTTATTCTTGAAGTTGATTAGTCTGGAGTAGGCGGATGAGAAGTGTACAAAATCCGAATAATCCGTGTAGTCTATGTTTATATTAATTCCAGAATTGCTCATCTTATTTATGAGATCCTGATAACTTAATAAAGAGCTGTTAGATAGGATGGATTCGTAGTTGTAGTACGGAGATGCACTGCTTCTCCTAT
>JACCDR012102358.1_pt1 | contig 22021 bp, 17 predicted proteins | sample 7446431 | NCBI WGS metagenome assembly JACCDR01 (sample SAMN15323443, study PRJNA562643) | freshwater metagenome | isolation source: river surface water | place: USA:Blue River Watershed | collected 2017-08-17 | reverse complement strand
GACACTGCCGCCGAGCATATCTACGACGGTTCGATTATTCAGACGGGTGGCAACGTCATCTACGACGGTCTTAAGATCCTCGCCCCTATCGGTACTGCCGTGCAGATCTTGCAAAACGGCGCGATCGTCTCAGACGACTGGTGGAACTACTCAGAGGGAGGCACACATACCGGTTCGGCGAATGCCGCGGTGCTCACCGACTCCACCAAGAGCTGGACCACCGACCAGTGGGTTGGATATCGCATTCGCAATACCACCGACGGCTCCTTTTCTACCATTACGGCAAATACGGGTACGACCATCACGGGTGTGCTCCAGGGTGGTACCGACAACGACTGGGACGCGTCAGACGCGTATGTGATCGTCGACGGGTTGAACAGCGATTCGGCGAACGGTGTCTCACACAACTTCATGCTGAAGGTGCGCACGGGTGGTGCCGATACTGACGGTCGTCGCCTCGTCGCTACCACACGCGAGTGGGGGAGGACGTACCTTGAATTTAAGGTCAACGGTACGACGCGCGGTATCAACGTGGTGGCTCTTGCTGCAGCGACCGACCTTAACAACACTACTTCGGCTACGACCGTTGCGGGGTACACCACGATCACCAATACGACCGCCGGCTATAACGGCATCGATGTTAACAATGACTCCACCGACGAGTACTACTACTCAGAGTGGAACCGCGACACGTACACGATCAATCAGTTCTACGAGAGAATGAAGTACCTCACGCGTGACGGCTCAGCCGCTACGCTCTACGGCCTCAGTGGCGAGGTCTTCCGCGGTATTACGCACGAAATCACTACTGACGGGCAGGGCGGTACCGACTTCTCCGCGACTGAGGCGGTCTCGTGGTCGGGCGGTACGGGCCAATTGCTCGCTGTAAATGACGTCAACTCTGCAACCAAGATGTGGATCCAGCTCCTCACCGGCGTGGCGCCTACCGACAACCAGACCATCACCGGTGGCACCTCGGGTGCTACGGCGCTGGTCAACGTTACCGTCACTGAGCGCACGATCTCGACCCCGTTCTGCGGTGTATCGACTGGCTCAGCCATCATCGGCGCCTACGGCTTTGGTATCGAGGCCACCGACCTCTCACAGAACGATAAAGTCTTCGACCTCACCAACACGCAGTATCAGGCGCCAAACTATGTCACCTTTACGGTGTCGGGCGTGATCTCTACCGAAGACCGCGTGCTCGTGGCGCCACTCGGCTACCGCTTCCAGTACGATGCCGAGGCCTCAGGCCCGTTTACGATCGGCGAGACACTTACCTTTACCTCACCGGCAGGTACCGCCAAGCTTGCCGAGCTTTATGACACAGGAACGACTGGCTTCATGAGCATTGGTGAAATGCTCTCAGGCGATGTCCCCACCGACAACTCGACGATCAGTGGCGGCACCTCGGGTGCGACCGCGGCCGTCAACGGCTCGGTAACCGCCGACATCGACCTGCGCCAGATGTACTTAAACGGCGCACTCACCGGCGCGGCCGTCACCTCGGTGGTGGTAAACGGTACCATACCGGCCGATACACCGGCGACGGGCACGATACGTATTAAGCGTGCCGATGGCCAGTACACGCGGCATGCCTACACTGCCTGGGCTACCTCGACCTTCACTATTGGCTCGACCGATTTCTCCTCCAATAACGCGGCAAACGGCACGAACGTCTTCTTGAGCTACATCGACAAGCTCGCAGACGCCTCGACGGCTACCTTCACCGGTGTCTACAGTGCCGACCGCAATCTCTTCATCCGCGTGCGTGACGGCGGTGCTGGCTCCCCGATCAAGACCTTCGAGACCACGGGTACCCTCGGGTCGTCGGGCGGCTCGACCACCGCGATCCGTACGTCAGACGCCTAATCAATCAGCGTAATTATTTGGTATGGAAAAAGTAGTCAAATGCACACACTGCGGACTCTTCTTCATGTACACAGAGATGGATACTAAATGCCCATTTTGCCATAATGAATATGGGGTTGCTGTTACTGTAGAAGAGCCCAAGTCGACGGAAGAAGTGGCGGCTCAGACGGTAGACGAGGACATGAAAGAGGAGACGAAAGAGGGGGCGCCAAAAGTCCCCAAGGCACCACATAAGAAACCGCCTAAGATCATGTGGTAATCGGTTGTATATACGGCATACCCTATGACACTGCAAGAACTGGTCAATAAGCTCTCTAACATGCTCGCGAGTACGCCGGGCAGCACGAGCGTGCAGGTGCAGATCGGGGGTAACCAAGGACCCGCTACGGAGTTAGTCATACAGAAGAACGATCAAGGAGAGATTATCGTTATCCAGGCGAATGGCGCAGGTATTGGGTAGGAGCAGCTCTCGTGGTGCGGTAAACTAAGAGCATGGCGACGTTCACTATCACCACCGCGCAGAACATCGATGAGCTGACGTCGAAGGCAGGTGGCGACGTATACAACATCAACGGCGGATACTTGACCGTCGATCAGGATACGCGCGTCGGGCAGAACCAGAGCACGTCAGCTTCGTGGGGTAACATGACGCTCTCGGCAACGCTTGGTGGCACCTGCGAGGTGAACTCGACTCTCGTACGGCTCATTCCCTACAACAGTGGCTCGGGTAACGTGCCTGCGTGGAATACTTCGGTTACTCAGGGTAGTGCAAGCGGTAAGTTGATAGGCGTGTACTCGGCACTTAACGTGGCCTCTACGGCGACCGGTGCTGCCATGCCCGCCTCGGGGTACATCAAGATCAAGCAGTGGAACGCGGTTGCGTATGCGGCGGGTGCACTCACCGGTATCGGCGCCTCGGCGACCGGTGCAGACGTAGCTGGATGGCTCGAGATCGTGGGTGACGAGGCGGGCCTCTGTACGGTGAACCGTCTCAATCTCTTTAAGGTCCGAGGTGCGTACTATGAGATCGGTACCACCGACGGCACGCGTGCGACGACCTACCAGATACCGAGCAGCGGTATGCTGCAGTACCACGCGGGAGTCGAGGTAGAGACGGGGTCGGGTACGGGAGTCTACGAGTTTTACCCGTGCGCAGGGTCGCTGGCGGCAACTTCTGCTAACATCGCCACCGACGCGGTGCGCGGCAAGGTGTGCTGGATCTCTACTGCAGGCCTACTCCGCTTTGGTCACGACGGTACCAACTCGACCGGTGGCTACATCGTGCCGAGCGGGAGGAAGATCCGCATCCCCAATATCTTCTTTGCCAACTGCACCACCGCCGCGAGAACGGCGAACGTGTTACCGAACGCCACCCTCGCCACGCGCTACGAGTTTGCCACCACGGGCGGGGGCGCTATCGATATCGATAAGGCGAGTATCGGGTGGTACATGAACATCAACCAGCCCTACTCACTCGCGCTTACGAACGTGGGTATCCTCACGGCGCTTGTTGCCACTGAGATTGCCTCACCCATAGCCTGGAGTAATGTGAACGTGGGTCAAGAGGCGGCCAATACGCAGATAGCGCTCACGATGAACCTCTGTTTTGCCGGAGGGACGATGACTGATTGTAAGTGGGTTAGGGCCGCACAGGCTACGTCGGGCACCTACGTTGTGTCGATGACTGATGTCTCTGGACTGACTATTACCAACGGCTTGTCGCGATCTTTGGTGAAGGCAGCCAACGCCACCACCGGTAGCTACACCCTTACGCGCGTGCTCAACACGACATTTATTGGCTCTATCTCGGGCGGGGGGAGAACGTTTATGGTCGGTTGTGACACTGTCACCTTTAGCACCACGACCTACTTCGACCATCCAGCCACGACAACGGGTACGGCGCTGCCCATGTATGTATGGGACCTCGGTACGGCCGCTAGTTACTCGCTCGTGTTTGACGGACTCTCTTTTGGGGGGCTTACGCTCGTACAACCCTACTCAGGAGTGCTCAACATCGCTGTTGCCGGCTGTAACGATATCAAACTGCGTAACCTCGGCACCGCAGCATCGCCGCTCGACATGGGTGGGTCGTATGTCGACGCGACCTGGACTCGGTCGACCACTACTACGACGGTCACTAAGACCGCGCACGGTCTTAAGACGGGCGATATCATCGCGGTTATTATGTGTTCAGACGTGGCGCCTAAGGCGGTAACCACCACCACGGCCACGCTCTGGACGGTGGCCTCGGCGCCGACGGCCGACACCTTCACGGTCACGGTTACCAACTCGGGGCAGACCACCGGCCAGAACCTCTCGTACTATCCGTGTATGTCGGCTGCGTTGGTGAACTTTGTCGCGGGAGGTGCGGCAAATACTGTAAAAATTCAACGATGCTACACGCCGCATCTACGCACCGGCATCATGACCACCGGCGACAACTCAGTTAAGAACCTTCGCCTCGAAGATGTTTGGGGAAGGGACTGGGGCGTGCAGCTCGTGCCGATGCTTAACTGCGAGATAAAGGGTATGCAGTCTACGCCGGCACTCACCGCACAGACCTCATGCTATGGGACGCACTTCCTCGACACATATACCACCAGTCAGCCGGCGAATATCTCGGGTGTCTCGTGGACGCGTAGTACCACGATAGCCACAGTTACCAGCACAGCTCATGGTCTCCGTGTGGGCAACCAGGTCTTGGTAACTGTGACGAGCGATGCCTCGGCTATTGTGCTCGGCGTTAAGACACTTACGCAGATCACGGCGACCGCCTCGCCCGTAAACACCGCCAACACGTTTCAGTTTACCTGTTTGAACGCCGGCGGTGCCTCAGGCACGCTCACCTTCGTGCCGATAAATGGCCGTGTGGCGATCCAGATGAATGAGGCGACCTCAGACACCGCATCGCAGGTGGCGCTTGCCGGTACGGCAGCCTTTACCTCGGCCGGTGGTCTCTACATGCCAGTTATCAATGACAGCGCCACCTTTACCTACCCATATAACCTCAAGGGTCATGGCAGCTTTATTGCTACTGAAGCAGTGATGGCGGGCGGTACACTCACGAACTACGATGTTACGTATTCTCTGGATAATGGCGCCACCTACAAAAACCTCTCGTATCCCCGAACGGGCGCGGGCGGTTCGAGCTCCTCGACGAACGTCACGATGACCTCGACTACGGGAGTGGCGGTCAATGATTATGTCTTTGGTACCAACATCGCGCCGCTGGCGAGGGTGGCGAGCCTCACTGACGCTACGACCATTGTGGTGACGATCGCCAATACCGGAACAGTGTCCGGTACGCTCCGTTTTAATCATCTCCCATACGAAACAATCAATGCTTCCACGGGTACACCTTTGATAGTTAAGCTGCTCACGACCACCACGAACGCCACGGCGATTACTTCGCTGTATATGCTGACCAATGCTACCTCTACCGATCGCGCGGCAACGTACCCGCTCGACACCGTAACGCTCTCGGTGACCGTCGAAGACGCTACGACCTTCGACCCCGTCGAGAGTGCGCGCATCCTCTTGGAGGCCGATACGGGTGGCAGCCTCCCCTCGGCAGAGTCGTGCACCATCACGCGCTCAGGCTCGACCGCGTCGGTGTCGCACACGGCACACGGCATGTCTGAAGGTATGACCGTGATTATTCGTGGCGCTGATCAAGATGCGTACAACGGGGCCTTCGTTATCTCGAACGTCACCACGAACGGCTATGATTATACGGTCTCGGGTACTCCCGACACACCGGCGACCGGCACGATTACTGCGACGGCAGTGGTGATGCAGGGAGTGACCGACAGTAACGGCCTGCTCACCGCATCATTTGAGTATTCAACGAGCCAGCCGGTGCTCGGCAAGGTGCGGCGCGCTACCACGGGGACCAAGTACAAAACAGGCGTGATTACCGGTACTATTACCTCGAGCGGGCTTGATGCGACGGTGCTGCTCATCTCTGACGAATGATATGGCCATCACGATTAATTGGGATACGAAGGTGATCAATGTTCCGAAAGAGGACATGACCTTGATACAATCTACGCCGACTGAGATCCGCGAACTCGATGTGGATTGGTTCCGCATGGAGCTGAAAGATCTTGAGGATAACGTAGAAGGGCAGCCGTTTTCCGACACACACCGCCATAATACCGAGGTGACTCTCGGTGGGCTCACGCTTGCGCGCGTGGTCGAGATCCTACCGCCGTATACCATAACCTTTCAGGATGGGCAGTATGCCGTTAACCTCACGGGTGCCAACAATAACATCGCCGACCGCACGAATGTGAATCAGGTTTCGGTACGTACTAACAACTCTGCCGGTATGATCGTCGGCTCGGGTAGCGGATTGAGCACTGAGGAGCATGAGCAGCTTATGAAAACACTCACCGTGGCTAAATTCTTGGGTCTGAAGTAGGTCGTAGGTGGTATTATTGACCTATGACGATCGAAGAGTTGATCATCTTGCTCAACAATCGGTTGGCGGCGTTTAAGCAGGCACGAGACTACGCGCGCATGAGTGGTAATCTCGAGGCCATGAACGCGGCTGATAAAGAGGTGGTGGGCATCCAGGAGACGCTCTTCAAGCTTAAGCTGCTGGTCCCTACAGCCTCGATTGCCGCGCCCGAGGCGACCGCCACCGAGATGCCCTCCTCAGTGGGTGCCGAGCCGCTTGCGCTCTATGACATCACTTCGTACGCCACCGATCCGCTCCACGAACAAAAAATAGAGCAGATCCTCACTGCGATGGGGGAGATGCGCACCGCTGACGATGTGGACACCTATATACAGGGTACATATCCGGAGAGTCCCGTGCTCGGGCAGATGGTGGTGAATGCTGCTGTGGCAGAAGAGGTCGATGGGCGGCTTATGATGGCGATCATGCAGCAGGACTCAAGCTTTGGCACGGCGGGCATGGCGATCTCGACCCTTAACCCGGGTAATGTGGGTAATGATGACGCGGGCAATACGCGCACCTATGACTCCTGGCAGGAGGGGGTGACGGCTGTGGCCGAGTGGTTGAGCTGGCATCGCATCACACCAACACCAACACCAACACCTGAACCGATTGATCCTTTTGCGACCAGTACGCCACCTACTACCGATACGGGGACCACGACGCCCCCAGTACCGGAATTTCCTATCCCTACAGCAACCTCCACGCCACCCATGAGCACCTCAACGCCCCCTACCGATACAGGTACCACGACTCCATCGGTACCAGAGGTCTCAGAGCCATTGCCGCCAGCGCCCGAGGAGGGAAATGAGGCATCGACTACACCAGAGGTCGCCGAGCCAACGCTACTCGAGCAACCTTCTCTTATGAGTACCACCACGCCGACACAGTAATCTACCGTGCAAGATTTTGAGAAAAACCTAGCGCACTTCCTCCCCTATGTGGAGGACCTCTATCGGCGGCTGTATATCGCGGTGATACTCTTTGCGATCGCCTTTGTCGGCGGCTTTTTCGCGACGAGCTACATCATGCGTACCATCTTGAGCATTATCGTGCTTGATAAGGTGGTGATCGCGACCACGTCACCATTTCAGTTTGCCGAGATTGCTGTAGATACGGGGTTCCTGGTCGCGCTTATGTGTACGGTGCCGTATATCGTGTTTAGCCTCTACACCTTTATTGCACCTGCGCTGACACGGCGGGAGAAGTTCATGCTTTTTCAATGGATACCTATCGGGGTGGGTCTCTTCGTCATGGGCTTTCTGTACGGCGTGTTTATCCTCTACTACGCGTTTGGGATATTGGCTGCGCTCAATGCTGAGCTAGGTATCCAGAATGTGTGGAACGTAACCAAGTTTCTCTCGCAGATGTTTGTGACCTCAGCGCTCCTGGGGCTCGTGTTCCAATTCCCGATGGTGCTTTCCCTGGGTATTCGTCTTGGCTTCTTTACCAAGTCTCACCTCAAGGAGAAGCGGCAGATCGCGTACGTGGCTATCTTTGTGCTCGTGTCGCTCCTCCCGCCCACCGACGGCATCTCGCTTATCGCGATGGCGTTACCGCTCATGCTACTATACGAAGTAACCATCTTAATAAATAAAGAAGTACACCATGTTTGGATTGGCGACTAGAGAACTGATCATTGTGGCGGTTGCGGCCGTACTGTTCTTGGGGCCAAAAAAGATCCCCGAGCTCGCACAAGGTATTGTAGAAGCGATGCGTCACCTCCGAAAAGCGTTCTCAGACGACGCAGAGGAGGATAGTAATACCCAGCGTAGTGAGCGTCCGTAGGGCAACACAGCATATACTGTGAGATATGAAGGTGTGGAAGCGCGTCATCCTTGTCTCAACACTACTGGTTGGGAGTGCAGCAACCTTCGCCTCGTGGGCGCTGCATCAGTTTGATGAGGCGTTTGCCTTGCTTGACGCGCCTCCGGTAGCGGCGGTGGTGATGGAGCGTCAGAGCGCGATACGTCTGAGCGCTCCAGTAGTGGCGAGCAGTACGCCGCAGAGTGCCACCTCCTCGCCGCCAGAGCTGCAAAAGCTGCTCTATGGCCCGCCACTTACTGAGATTATGGTACCGGGGAATGGAACCAAGGTATACACGGGGTGTACCTATGCTATTGGCGTGAGAGCGTCCTCGACCATTCAGACGCTCGAAGCCATGTTGGTCGATGCAGATCTACATGCGCCGGTTGTCGCATCAACTAGCGGGCTTATGAAGCCTCACAAACTTGCGGCAGGCGCCCAGCAGATAGCGTGGAAGGTGGGGCAGGTTGAGCCGGGTGTGTACTACCTTGCGGCAAATAAAATAAACGGAACTTCGCTCGGGGAGCGAAGTTACGCGTTTACTATCTATGAGACGCCCACCGGGCTAGAGTCTAGCGAACGGAGTTCGTTGTGTGAATCGACGGGAGGTACGCTCTAACAGTTACAGTTGGTTTAGCTGTCCTTCTTCTGGTCAGCCGACTCGTCCTCATTGAATCCGTTGCGGATGAGGCGTACTGACTGACCGATCGCTTTGGCGAGCTCAGGCAACTTCTTGGCGCCGAAGAGCAAGATCACAATACCGGCGACTATTATAAGTTCCTTTGTTCCAAGTCCAAACATTGTGTATACAGTTAGGATTAATAAATATCTGCGTCCTCCTTACGGATTCAGCCCGACCCTTGCAGTATATCATGTTGGATGCAATTTTGGGCCCAGCAAGAGGTGCTGTGGGTAACCATTACACACCGTAATACACAGTGTTCGTCAAGGTTTTGCGTTGCCCGGTGCTACAATTGAATGATGGGGGCCGTTGTTCTTACGAGATGGGCGCGTGTTGCGCTACTGGGTGTCTTTTTATTCGTGCCGCACGCTACGTTTGCGGCGACACTCTCCTTATCGCCCGCAGCTGCTTCGGTGGCTGCGGGCAATATCATTACGGTTACGGCGGTAGTGAACTCGCAAGGAGTCGCGGTCAATAACGCCGAGGCTATTATCCAGTTTCCGACCGACCTGCTGCAAGTTATTTCAGTATCACGGAGCGCCTCGATCTTTACCTTGTGGGTAGAAGAACCCACCTTTTCAAACGTTACGGGGAGAGTCTCGTTTAATGGGGGTATTACCAATCCCGGCTTCCTTGGCTCGCAGGGGCAGCTCGTGGCCGTAACCTTTAGGGCGGTAAAGGCGGGCACCGCGTCGGTACTCCTCTCGGATGCTGCGGTGCGCGCGAATGATGGGCTCGGTACGAATGTACTCTCAAGTAAGGCGGGTGCGACACTGACGGTTACCTCCCTCGATACTCCTGCACCAACGCCCACTTCGAGCACCCCCGAGCAGGCGCTCAAGGTAAGCTCGCCGACGCATCCTGACCAGAACGCCTGGTATGCCCGGAAGGATCTGCTCGTGCAGTGGACGGTGCCATCACTCGTAACAACCGTGCAGACGGGCCTGGACACCAACCCCAGCGGCGTACCGCAAGTAACCTATACGCCGGCTATAGCGCGTAAGGAGGTCGCGCAAGTAGGGGATGGCGTCTCGTATTTCCACCTCCGGTATCGCAGTACCTCAGGCGAATGGTCTAAGGCCGCGCACTTCCGTGTCCAGATCGACACGGTGGCGCCTCAAGACCTCGAGCTAGAAACATCGACGAATAGTGAGGGTGAGGTGGTGGTGCGCATGAGCGCTGACGATTCGCTCTCAGGCATTGGCTATTACAGCGTACAGGTCGACCAAGAGAAGCCCTTTATCGTACCAGCTGATGCGGTGACGGGGGCCGCGACGACGACCTTGCCTGCGATGGGAGGTACCGAACATGCACTGGTAGTACAGGCCTTTGACCGCGCAGGTAACGTGGTGAAGGCTACGCGTACAGTGACGGCAGGCGCGCTCTCGGTGGTCAACCTCACCGAGTATCCGACAAGCGTTAAGGTGGGGCAGAGTATTAAGGCGGTAGGTCAGGTCTCCTACCCGGGAGCAACCGTCCTCGTGGTGCGCACGGCGGATGGTAAGCGTACGGAGACAAAGTCGGTCGTGGCCGACAAGGATGGCGTGTTTTACTTCGAGAGCGACACGCTCGCTGAGCCGGGGATTACAGTCTTGTGGGTCGACTTGTTGAACAAGAGTGGCGACACGATCGCCTCGTCGGACAAAGTGTCGATCGCGGTTAAGCAGTCGATCTTGCTCCGTGTAGGCGAGTACTCGATAGAGCTGCTCTCGGTGCTCGTGCCGCTTGTGGCGCTAGTGCTCCTCTTGGTACTGCTTGCGTACTTCGGCTGGCATAAGTTCTTCGGTATCCGCAGACGCCTCGAGAGAGATCTTGAGCAGCTCAAGGCGCGGGCACACGGCACCTTTAAGAAGCTCTCCGACGAGATGGCCGATGAGCTCAAGACGCTCGAGCGCGCAGCGAAGAAGAGCAAGTCGTCGGCAGAGTCGGCCAAGACGCTCGAAGATCTACGCTCGGCAGTGAACGACATCGACGACTATATCCAAAAGATGATTAAGAAGATTGAGGATACGGACCTCTAAGGGGTGGTGACTTGCTAAATCCTGTACGCGCGTCATACTTGAGGTATATGAACACAATGACGATTGTGCTGGGTGTAGCTGCGGTGCTGGTGCTTTGGCTCGTATTTACCTATAACCGTTTAATCTCTCTTACGAACCGTGCGAAGGAGGCATGGTCCGATATCTCAGTACAGTTGAAGCGTCGCTACGACCTGATCCCGAATCTCGTAGAGACGGTCAAGGGCTATGCCGCACACGAGGCGAGCGCCTTTGAGAATGTGACCAGGGCGCGCGCTGCAGCGATGGGTGTGGGAGCCGATGCACCGGCAGGTGCGCACGTACAGGCTGAGAACATGCTCTCGGGCGCGCTCAAGAGCCTCTTCGCCGTCTCAGAGGCATACCCTGACCTTAAGGCTAACCAGAACTTCCTCCAGCTCCAGAAAGAGCTCGGGGATACCGAGGACAAGATCCAGGCCTCACGCCGCTTCTACAATGGCACGGTGATGGCGCTCAATACGGCTGTGCAGACGATCCCTACCAACCTTATTGCCGGACTCTTCGGCTTTAAGGGGATGGACCTATTCGAGCTTGGTGCCGATGAACAAGCGGCGAGACAGCCAGTACCGGTGAAGTTCTAAATGAATCTCTACGCGCAGCGCGCGAGTAACGTACGGAGGACCTGGGCACTTATCGCCGGGTTCTTGGTGATAGTGATCGCGCTCGGGTATACCGTCTCGTGGTACTACAACAACCCCGGCATTCTCTATGTGGCGACCTTCTTCGCCATTGGGACCAATTTCTACGCCTACTGGTTCTCGGACAAGCTCGTGCTCTCGATGAGCCGAGCACGCCCAGCAAAGAGGGAAGAGTACTTCGACTTCTACACCGTTACCGAGAATCTGGCGATTACTGCAGGGATAGAGAAACCCAAGCTCTATGTGATCGACGACCCAGCACCGAACGCCTTTGCTACCGGGCGCGACGAGAAGCATGGTGTGGTGGTGGCCACCACGGGCCTCCTGGCCATGCTCGACCGCAAAGAGCTCGAGGGAGTGATCGCTCATGAGCTCTCGCATATTCAGAACCGCGATATTCTTGTGATGACAGTCGCGGTGGTGCTTGCGGGCTTCGTGGCGATCGTCGCCGACCTCTTCCTCCGTATGGCGTTCTACAGCAAGGGCGACCGCGACCGGCACCCTGCGGTGTTGATACTCGGCCTGGTGGGCATTATCCTCGCCCCACTCGCCGCACAGTTGATCCAGATGGCGATCTCGCGCCGGCGTGAGTACCTCGCCGACGCTTCGGGCGCGCTCCTTACGCGCTACCCCGAGGGTCTTGCCTCGGCGTTGCAGAAAATTAGCGCTCATAATATGCCGATGCAGCACAAGAGTCATGCCACCGCGCATCTCTTTATCGATGAACCCTTTGGCAAGCCAGAAGGGAAAGGGAAGTTGAGCTGGATCGAAGGCCTCTTCGCCACCCACCCCCCAGTCGAAGATCGAGTCAAGGCGCTCCTTTCGCAGCCACAAGCGTAGGGTGGTATAACAACAACACGGAGAGGTGGCTGAGTGGTCTAAAGCACCACCTTGGAAAGGTGGCGTAGGGGCAACCTTACCGCGAGTTCGAATCTCGCCCTCTCCGCCAATGAAAAAGTACATTGTGCTTGATAAGCGAGTGGGGGAGACGCCGCTTATGACGCTTACCGCGTGGAAGGAGAGGAATCCGGAGTATAAAGATATGCCTGCGTCGTACGCTGGCAGGCTCGACCCGATGGCGAGCGGGAAGTTGCTTGTCCTGCTCGGGGAAGAGTGCAAGAAGCAGAAAGAGTATACAAAACTCGATAAAGAATACGAGATTGAAGTGCTGTTTGATGTGGGGAGCGACACAGGTGACGCGCTCGGATTGGTTGAATATGCGGGCAAAACGACACCTGTGGATAACTTTTCGCGCCTACCCGAGATTTTGAAGGCAGAAGAGGGAAGTCATACTCGCCCCTACCCGCATTTTTCGTCTAAGACCGTCAACGGCAAGCCGCTCTTCCTCCATGCGCTCGAGGGAGATCTTTCGCGGATTACGATACCAACACACGAGGAGCGAATCTACCGAATAAAAATACTCAAGCGCACTTCCCTGTCAGCAGAAAAATTACAAGAGCGTATAACAGATTTCCTCGCGCGAGTTCCCTCTTCAGACGAGCCGTCGAAGCGGCTTGGGGCTGACTTTCGCATTGCGGCCGTGCGCCAGAGCTGGGACAAGGCTCTTGCTCAGGCCCACGGCCGTTCGTTTGTGATCATCTCGCTGCGCGTGTCCTGTGGATCGGGTACCTATATGCGCGCGCTTGCGCCGCGCCTTGGTGAGGCGCTTGGATCGAGAGCGTTTGCCCTCTCGATCCATCGTACCCGCCTCGGGAGGCGTGCATGGTACACTGGGGGCCATATTGGCTTAGCGACACAGTTGTTACATATGAAGTACTTCTTGATATTGGTGGTGGTAGTGCTTGTGGGTGCGGGAGGTTGGTATGTTATGCAGCAGCAGAGCCCTACTACTGAGCCAGCCCCAGAGGTAAGTCTGCCGATAGCAACCACCACTCCTGCCGAGGTGGTAACCGAGACACCGACCGCCTCGTCGACCGTTTCAGCACCAGGTACGGTCCAAGAGATACGAGTCACTGGTAGTAATTTCGCCTTTGACCCCAAGGAGATTCGAGTCAAAGAAGGTACCCGAGTACGGCTCGTCTTTATCAATGCCACAGGCACGCACGATTGGGTTGTCGATGAGTTTAGCGCGCGCACCAAGGTTCTCCAGGGCGCTGGGAGCGACACGGTCGAATTTGTTGCCAATAAGCGCGGCACTTTCGAGTACTACTGTAGCGTTGGTACCCACCGACAGATGGGGATGAAAGGCAATCTGATTGTCGAATAGCCCATGGTGAGAGCAGGCTTCGCTATTGCCCTGCTCGTGCTTCTCGGAGCCTGGCTCTATAAGACACCAGACGCGCCGGCCTCAGCCACTACGGCTGAGGCCGTGTTTGGTGAGGTGTCTTTGAGGGTCGAGATTGCCACCACGACCGAGGCTCGGGTGCGGGGCCTCTCAGGCAGGCCGTGTATCGATAACGACTACGGAATGCTCTTTGTGTTTGAGGACGTAGGTAGGCACGGTATCTGGATGAAGGATATGCTGATACCTATAGATATTTTTTGGCTTGATGATAAAAGACAGGTCGTCTCGATGGTTGAGCACGTCTCACCCGATACGTATCCCCATGTCTTTTATCCGAGCGCACCAGCGCAGTATGTCTTAGAGACGGCTGCAGGGTTTGTTGAGCAGCATCAGATCGCGACCGGCACGACCCTAACATTGCAAAAATTCTGAGTCGTTTCAGAGTGCGCTATCCACAGGAGCTTTTTAAGCTACGGGCGTAAAATACTGATAACGAAGCCCTTCGTACTTATTCATTTAGCGTCGCTGTTACCATGTCTAAAGTTGCCAAGTCTTCCGTCCGTGCGAAGGTTGCCGTGCCGGTCGCGTCACCTGCGCCCGCAGAAGTGTCTAAAGAGACGCTTCGTTACCGTGCGAGCGTTGCCCAGATAGAAAAGCGCGATGGGCGCTTGGTGCCGTTTGATTTTGACAAAGTGGCTGAGGCTGTGTGGAAGGCGATGATGGCGGCAGAGGAGGGTAGCAAGGACGACGCGGTCTTGGTGGCGCATCAGGTGGCGGGCGAGCTCGCGCGCTTCGCCAAGAAGTATAAGAATTTCCTCCCGACGGTCGAGGGTATTCAAGATTCGGTCGAGAAATACCTCATGTTGAACGACTTTACCGCTACGGCCAAGGCGTACATTCTCTACCGCGACAAGCGTGCGCAGCTGCGCGCGGCGCACGTAGAGATCCCCGAGAATGTAAAGAAGCTCACCGAGGAGAGTAAGAAGTACTTTGAGGGTAACCCGCTCGGCGAGTTCGTCTACTTGCGTACCTATGCCAAGTGGATTCCTGAAGAGGGCCGGCGTGAGACGTGGATCGAGACTGTCGATCGGTACATGGGCTTCATGCGTGAGAATCTTGGTACCAAGCTTACCGAGAAGGAGTACGCCGAGGTGCGCATGGGTATTTTGAAGCAGGAGGTGATGCCCTCGATGCGTCTTATGCAGTTCTCGGGCGAAGCGGCTCGTCGCTGCAATACCTGCGCCTATAACTGCACCTTCACGGCACCTACCAAGCTCGAGGACATGGCTGAGATCATGTACCTCTCTATGCAGGGTTGCGGTGTTGGTTTTGCCGTTGAGAGTCAAAATGTCGAGCAGCTTCCCCAGATCCAGAAGCAGACGGGTGAGAAGCTTGCCACGCATGTGATCGCGGACAGTAAGGAGGGTTGGTGTGACGCGCTCACGCTTGGTCTCAAGACCTGGTATAGCGGCAAGGATATCGACTTCGACTTCTCACAGATCCGCCCCGCGGGTGCTCGCCTTAAGACAATGGGCGGCAAGGCATCGGGCCCCGAGCCGCTCATGAGCCTACTCGGATTCGCGCGCGAGCGTATCTTGCGCCGTCAGGGCCGCCGCCTGCGCCCGATCGACGTGCACGATGTGATCTGCAAGATCGGTGAGTGTGTGGTGGCTGGTGGGGTGCGCCGTACCGCAATGATCTCGCTCTCTGACCTCGACGATGTAGACATGCGCGATGCCAAGAAGGGTGCCTTTTATAACACCGATCCGCACCGCTCCGTGGCCAACAACTCGGCCGTCTACGAAGCGCAGCCGACCAACGTCGAGCTTATGGATGAGTGGGTAGCGCTGATGAAGAGTGGAGCAGGAGAGCGCGGGATCTTCAACCGCGGATCGCTTGCGGCGACGCTGCCGGGGCGGCGCGTGGATTACTTCCGCCAGGTTGGATTCATTGGCCAGGACGGTGTGGTACGCGGCTCGATCGGTACTAATCCTTGCGCGGAGATCATTTTGCAGTCGAAGCAATTCTGCAACCTTTCAGAAGTTATCGCACGCGCCGATGACACCGAAGCTTCTCTGGTGCGTAAGGCGAAGCTTGCCGCCATACTCGGCACATACCAATCGTCATTGACGAAATTTAACTACATCTCGAAGGAGTGGACCAAGCACTGTGCTGAGGAGCGTCTCTTGGGTGTCTCAATCACGGGCCAGTGGGACTCTCCGGCGGCGCGTCAGCCTGAGGTTATGCGTAAGGTGCGCGACGCCGCGGTTAAGGCGAACGCAACCTATGCGAAGCGCTTCGGGATCCCGCAGTCTATGGCCGTAACGGCGGTCAAACCGTCAGGCACAGTCTCGCAGACCTTCAACTGTGCGTCGGGTATCCACCCGCGCCATGCGCCGTACTATATCCGCCGTGTACGCATCAGCGCCACCGACTCACTCTTTAAGATGATGCGTGACCAAGGCGTACCGTATTACCCTGAGGTGGGGCAGACGATGGACAGCGCCAACACGTACGTGCTTGAGTTCCCCGTAAAGGCGCCTGACCAGTCTAAGGACGCACGCTTCAAGGACGATTTCTCAGCGCTTGAACAGCTCGAGTACTGGAAGCGCGTCAAACTCAACTTTACTGAACATAATCCCTCAGCCACGGTGTCGGTAGGTGAGAATGAGTGGATCGAGGTAGTGGATTGGGTCCAGAAGAACTGGGAGATTATCGGCGGACTCTCCTTCCTCCCACGTTCGAACCACGTCTATCGCTTGGCGCCGTACGAGGAGATCACCAAAGAGGAGTACGAAGCGCGCACCGCACGCTTCCCGAAGGTGGATTACTCAAAGCTCTTCGCCTACGAGCGTCAAGATGAGACTGAGATGAAGAAAGAGCTGGCATGCGCAGGTGGTACGTGTGAGATTTAAAGCGAGATAGACCGACGGTGATAAAGCAAAACCCACGCAAGTGCGTGGGTTTTGCATAGGATTAGACCAAGGTAGTAAGCCGAATTCTGTCATACCCATCACACGCGAAGTGTGGTCGGGCGGGACGATCATTTATCTGGGCCGTACATTACTGCACAGCTCGAGCGGCACTTCCGTTCGCCTTTCGGCGACCGAGACACGGCCTTGCACCCCAGTACGTATTTTGCCGTTTCAGCCGGACTAAACCGGATCGTTTCTGTTCGCAACGCTATCCTCGCGGACGACGGGCGTTACCCGCTACCGTTGTATTCGCCCGAGGGCGAATTGGTGTTCGGACTTTCCTCCCTGCCAATACGGCAGAGCGATCGCCTTCCTTAGTCTGTGCATATTATACCATAGGTATGTAGTAGAGCCTAGAGGTCGTGCGGTGATTGTGGTGCGGTATACTTAGAGCATTATCTCGTAACAGTACTTATACACGTATGTCGATTGAGTCATCGGTAGCTGCTCTGCGCACTCGCCCGTCGCTTGAGACGTGGAATGTGTGGATACTACTCGCTACGCTAGGAGCCGCATTGCTTGTGGTCACTCCAGGATTCGCGGTTCCGGGGGTTATTACTAAGACGTTCTTGCTTGCTGCTGGCGTACTGCTCACGCTCATGCTCTTTATCGTCGCACGGCTTTCTCGAGGCAATATTGTGTTGCCTCCACTTGCGCTCGTGGGCGCCCTCTGGCTACCGGCGCTCGCGTATCTTGGCTCAGCAGCGTTTTCGGGCATATCGTTCGCACAGGCGCTGTGGGGTGTCTCACTCGAGATAGATACACTCGGGCTTGTGCTCGCCGTAACGTTGCTCGGTACACTGACGGCACTTGTGGTGCGTCGTCGTGAGCAGTACCAGACAGTGGTGCGTGCGGGAGGAGTGCTGTTTGGTGTGATTACGCTGATACAGCTACTTATTCTTATAGTTGGGCAAGTATCTCCTGAGACGATCGCTCCAGGATACAGTATTGTCGGCTCATTTTATGATCTGGCTATAGTGCTTGGTCTTGGTGTGATCGGTGCGCTGGTGACGCTCCGGTTTGTCGAGCTTACGGCGCGGAGCAAGAAGCTCCTGGTGGGGGCTATGGTTGGTGCGCTCGTCTTGCTCGCTGCAGCCAACCTCTCGTTTATTTGGATAACGCTTGGGCTGGTCTCTCTCGGGCTGTTTATTGAGGCGGCGCTCATGCGTCGGCCAAGTATTGATGATGGTGAGCTCGGGGAGGTGGCTCTTATCGAAGAGTCTGAGGTGCAAGAGAAGGCATCCCCGCGTTCGATGCTGGTGTCGCTGCCGGTACTTGTGGTCGCGGTCTTCTTCTTGTTTGGTAACTCCCTTGGAGCAGCGCTCGCAGAATCGCTCTCTATCAACATGTTTTCGGTTAATCCTTCTTGGCAGGCTACCACTGATGTGGTGCGTAAGGTGTACGAGCAGGCACCGGTATTCGGCTCTGGGCCCGGTTCCTTCGGGGTGGAGTGGCTTAAGTATCGCGATGCGGCAGTAAATACGACTGTGTACTGGAACACCGACTTTGTCTCGGGCGTCGGAGTGATCCCCACCTCGCTTGCTACGACGGGCCTCTTCGGTGCGCTTGCCTGGATGCTCATGCTCGGGCTCTTTATTGGGCTTGGTCTCCGTATGCTCGTGCGCAAGACGCCGGAGGACGGCTATATCCGCTATGTGGCGGTACTGAGCTTTGTGAGTACGCTCTACTTGTTTGCTGCAGCGCTCTTCTTGCTTCCAAACGCGATCATCTTCAGTCTTACGTTTGTAAGCGCAGGACTCTTCGCCTCGACTATGCGACTTGCTCTTGGCGCAGAGCAGCGAGGGATTATCTTCGCTAAGAGTCCACGCATCGGGTTTGTGGTGGTCTTCACGCTTACGCTCGTACTCTTTGCTGCCGTGATGGTCGCCTATACCTTGGTCGGGAGGTATCTCTCACTGGTTGAGCTCACGAACGCGAACACTGCGTTCCGGGAGAACGATATCGCACGCGCAACGGGCTTAGTAGAGCGCTCGATCGCCTTTACGCCCTCGGCGGTTGCCTATCAAGCACAGGCAAATATCGCATTGATTGAGTTGCGTCAGATCGCGGCCTCGACCACCTTGCCAGCCGCTGCGGCCCAGCAGGCGTTCCAAGCTACACTCTCGTCGGGTATCAATGCGGCGCTTACGGCGACTCGCCTTGCCCCGTCAGACTACAAGAACTGGCTCGCACTCGGTAATCTCTACGCGCAGGCAGTACCACTCAATGTTGCTGGAGCTTACGATAGTGCCAAGACGGCTTATGACAAGGCTAAAGAATTGCATCCTACGAGCCCCGAGATCGCGTATATCCGCGCGCAGCTCCACATAGCAGGGCGCAACACTGCAGCCGCTGAAGAGGAGTTGCAGGCCGCTATTACGCTCAAGCAGGATTATCTGAATGCCATATTCCTCCTCTCGCAGCTTAAGGTGCAGGCAGGGAAGGTGCAGGAGGCGCTCGACGCAGCTCTTGCCGCCGCCTACTTCGCTCCTGAGGATCCGAACATTCTCTTCCAGGTTGGCGTGCTCCGCGCGGCTCGACAGGACTATGTGGGCGCCGCAGCGGCGCTCGAAGAGGCGGTCAGAGTGAATCCTGAGTTTGCAAACGCACGCTACTTCCTTGCGGCGGTCTACGCTAAGCAACGCGAATACCCAAAGGCAGTTACACAGCTTGAAGAAGTGCGAGCGTTTACTGAGGGCAATGCCGCGATTGTTGACCCGCTTATTGCACAGCTCGCCGCGGGGAAGAATCCGTTCCCGGCAAACCTCCTTACGATAAGCCAGCCTGAGGTACAGAACGCGCCGCAACCGTAAGCTCGCTCGCCTCAGAACGCCCAGTAGAGTACACTCAAGTGCATGGTAGAAGAACAATGGAAGCGCGTAAGTGCGCGGGTGCGTGGCCTACGCACGGCTACCTATGAGAGGATTGTGGCGCCCGTAGCGGGTCTGCATCAGGCCGCATATTTGCTCGCGGGCCTTACGCTCGCCTCGCAGCTGCTCGCGCTCTTGCGCGACCGCACCTTTGCCGCAACCTTTGGTGCCGGGGAGGCTCTTGATCTGTATTACGCCGCGTTCCGGGTGCCGGACTTGGTGTTTGCGGTAGTGTCTTCGCTCGTGAGTGCGTACATCCTTATCCCTCGTCTGACCGCCGCGACGCGTGAAGATACGCAACGCCTGCTCTCAGAGACCACTACCTTCTTGGTGATGGGTGGTGGAGCGATCTGTGCGGTGCTGGCGTGGTATATGCCCGCGTTTCTCTCGATACTCTATCCTGATCTGATGCTCGGTAGTGGGAGCGAGAGTTTCGTTATGCTCGGCAGAATGCTCCTTATTCAGCCGATACTGCTCGGCCTCTCGGGCATCTTCGGGAGTGTGACGCAGGTACACCGACGTTTCTTCCTCTTCGCACTCTCGCCCGTGCTCTACAATCTCGGCATCATTATGGGGACCATGTACCTCTATCCACGGTGGGGGCTCGTAGGTATCGGCACTGGGGTGCTCGTAGGTGCGCTCGCGTATCTCATGGTGAATATCCCCGTACTACTCGAGCAGGGCGTGTTTCCGCGACTTCAGGCACCTCGGTTGCGTACGTTGCTCCCGATCGTTCGTGACTCGGTGCCGCGCTCACTCGCGCTCGGTGTGGGATCAGTTACCCTGTTGGTACTTACGGCGCTTGCATCGCGTATGGGCACCGGGTCGGTCTCTGTTTTAACGCTCGCGAGCAACCTAGAGGCGGTGCCCCTTGCGCTCATTGGCGCCTCGTATGCGGTTGCCGCATTTCCGGCGCTTTCTGCAGCCTCGGCGCTTGAGGATCGTAAGGAGTTCAGTCGGATTCTCTCGACGAGCGCTCGGCATATGGTGGTGTGGTCGTTGGTTGCCTTGGGACTCATTGTGGTACTCCGCGCGCACCTGGTCCGCGTGATTCTTGGTACGGGCGCCTTTGGCTGGGCGGCAACGCGGCTCACAGCAGCGCTCTTGGCGGTGCTTGCTATCGGCCTTGCGGCCGAGGCACTCAAGCTCCTCTTCTCTCGAGCGCTCTATGCCGCACGGCAGTCGTGGTGGCCACTCGTGTATCAGGTTGTGGCGGGAGGCGCGACCGTCGCGCTCGCACTCTATTTCCTCTCCTTGCCTCGGGAGGCGCTCCTGGCACCGCTTGCTGCGCTACTCCGGGTCGGCGATTTAGCAGACTCTTCTGTGTTGCTTCTTGCGCTCGCCTCGGTTATTGGGCAATTGGTCGTGATTGCGCTATCGCTCGTTGCGCTCCGCACTATCGCGCCTGGGCTTACCACGAGTCTGATGCGTCCCTGTGTTGATGGCACATTGGCCGCTGGTGTGGGAGCTCTTGCTGCCTATGCGGTGCTCGCGTTTCTTGGGGGCCTTGCGCCACTCTCGACACTTGCGCAGGTACTCGCACAAGGGCTCAGTGCGGGCGTGGCAGGGCTTAGTGCGGCGGGTGCGGCACTCTACCTGGTACGCAATAAGGAGTTCGCCGTGGTTCTTGGAGAAGTGCAGCGGCTATCCCGTGCGCCGCAAGCGGCCTCTGAGGCGCTTGCCCCCTCGGCCGAGGAGCCACACCAGCCATGAGCACGAAACATATCCGTAATTTCTCTATCATTGCGCACATCGACCATGGTAAGTCGACCCTGGCCGACCGCTTGCTCGAGCGCACTGGCACGATCCCCGAACGCCTCATGCGTAACCAAGTGCTCGACAAGATGGACCTTGAGCGCGAGCGCGGTATTACGATCAAGATGCAGCCCGTACGCATGCAGTACAAGGTCGACGGGGTAGAGTATGTGCTAAATCTGATCGACACACCGGGGCATATCGACTTCTCCTATGAGGTGTCTCGGGCACTTAAGGCAGTCGAGGGCGTGCTGCTCTTGGTCGACTCGACGCAGGGTATACAGGCGCAGACGCTCACCACGCTCGCCGCAGCCGAGGCGCAGGGCTGCGTTATTATCCCCGTGGTATCGAAGATCGATGCGCCTGCTGCGCGCGTCGAGGAGGTTTCGTATGAGCTCGCGGACCGACTGGGCATGATGCCTGAGGACGTCTACGCAGTCTCGGGCAAGACAGGAGCGGGCGTTGAGGAGCTGCTACGCGCGATTGTAGAGAAGGTGCCACCACCGCAATCTGCCTCAGTGGGTGATGAGCCGCGCGGGCTCGTGTTCGATTTTTCGTACTCTACGCATCGGGGTATTGCGGTGTTTATGCGTGTGTTTGACGGCAGCTTTAAGAAAGGGCAGACGCTCGCCTTTAGTAGCGCGGGTAAGGAATTTATT
>JACCDR010405476.1_pt1 | contig 22027 bp, 26 predicted proteins | sample 7446431 | NCBI WGS metagenome assembly JACCDR01 (sample SAMN15323443, study PRJNA562643) | freshwater metagenome | isolation source: river surface water | place: USA:Blue River Watershed | collected 2017-08-17 | reverse complement strand
TCGCTCTTTGTTACAAGTGTCGAGCAGACTTCTTTGTCGGTTGAGTTCTATCCGGTATTCGTTCCTCATCTCGGCCATTTCCGCTTTGAACGCCTCCTTATCGCTACTTCGCTGCGCGTCTATGCGAAAGACGTATGCGACCAAGAGCGAGATCCCTGCCACAAGCAGCGAAATTGCGAGGCCGCGCTTTGCAGCCGTGTTAAATATAGCCCCGATAAGCAGGGCGATACCCCTGTAAAACGCTTCCATAATAATCCTTTGCATGGCACGGGTTTTCGCCATATTCTAACAAAACCGTGCCGTTTTATCGCCTAAAAAAACCACTTACTAAAAAAAGCAGCCGCGCTTTGCTTTATAGTGGCGTTTGCGTTTCATGTTTTTCCCATTTTTTGTTTTTTGAGTTCCAAAAAATAATGAGGCATTGCGACGGCTTCAATTTGCCATAAAAGTCAAATCCGTTAATCTTGTTTGACTTAACAAAAGAGATTTCGTTTTCTCCATTGTTTTTAATATTAGTTTTCTGCATAGTGCAAATTTGCATTTTTTTTGTAAAACTAACATATTGACATCAATATCTCAAATCCAAAAAGATGAAATACCCGCCGAACAGCACGAACAGCCCACCCGCCAAAACGTAGCCCCAAAATGCCCGCCGATTAACACGCGCCCACCAACGCCGAATCTTGCGCCTGTTCTTGAAAAAGTAGAACACGCCCAAAATTAGGGCGAACAGCCCGAACACGGCAAGCGCCGCCAACGGCGTATCGCCGCCGGTCGTCCTTGATATTATGATGTTTGTGCTACTGTTCGTCATCTTCGATGTTTGTTTCTTCTATTCCGGTATCTTCAACCCGCGACGGCTGTCGCAAGGCTCTCAAATACCGCTCCGCCAAACCGAGAGGGAAGGTGCGGCAGTCGCCGACCTCGCCAGTGCCGTCGGTAAATTCAACGGTCACGAACATATTTTTTTCGCCTGAAACGCCGCCCGCCGGCGTCGTGATGCTGGCAACGATGCAAGGTTTGTTTAGGGGTTTGTAAAAGTATTTTTTCGTCGTGTCGAGTTCCATGTTATTTAAAGATTTGATTGTAAGTCAGCCAATTGCCCGCCGAATAAGCGGCAAACGAGATGCCTATGTCGGCGGCATAGTGCCACCATTTTCTTTTTTTGCCGATGCCGACCGTCACGCCCGCCGCGAACAGCGAGACTTGTGTAAACGATGCTGTTAAGTGTTTGCCGTCTGTTATCCATATCGGCACTGAATTCCGCCCGTTTTCGGGGTTGAACCCGTTGTATTTGTTTTTCCAACTGTCAGCGCCCCAAAAGCGCCGCGAAGCGTTGGGGAAAACATCAAAGAACCTTTCGTTTTTATGGTACAAAACTTGGTTTGTGCCGTGCGCCGCTCCCGCCGCGAATGACAGCGAAGCGGGCGCTATGGCGTGTCGCCATTCATATTTTTGAGCCGCGCAAATGACGGACAAAAACAAAAGAGCCGATGCGAGAATGTGCTTCATTGCGAAACAAGCAGTTCCGACCAATCGGGCGGGGCGCTTATCTTGGTTGTCTCTGTGGCAATGATATTATTTGCCGCCAGATGCTTGTTTATAAGTTCGCGTCTTGCCTCATTCAGTTTTGCAAGGGAGAACTCTACCGCCTGAATTTCTTTAGCGATTCTTGTAAGTTCGGCAGCGTCCGCCTTTTCAACGAGTAGTGTCATTTATTACCGTTTTTGATTACTTTGATTTCAGCGTCAGGGTTGAACGATTGCAAATCCTTCGCTATCTTCTTTTCAACCGCATCGCGCAGTTTGTCGAGGGTTTGTTGTATTTGATTATCTTCCTCCGCAAGTTCGGCGGATGTGAATCTATAACCCCGCGATGTCGTCTGTTCGTAAACAGGATTTAGGCTTTCATCTAAAACGGGGTTGCCGTCACTATCAACCTTTGGCAACGATAAAACAAAGTCAACCGTAAGCCCCTCAAAGTTCGGGAAAATGTGCGGAATTTCCGCCGTTTTGGGCGATAAATAAATCGTATCTACGCCTTTGTAAAGCCTTAACTCTCCAGTTATCGTTATCATTTTTCTATGTTTGTTTAATTCACACGCGCTATGCTTGTTTGCAGCGTGTAGAAAGTTAACTGCCTTGCGTTTGTGCCAGACACTTTTTCAATAATTATTTCCGGCAAAAGGTCGGTTAGAGGCACGTTCGTTGTGCTTATTCCAACCGATGTTCCATTTATCCAAAATTCCGCCGTACCGTCAGGGCGGTATGCGCACTCGAAAACGTAAACAGTCGAAGTGGTGAACGCTACTCCTGTATTAACCGATGTCGAAGTTCCGCCGCTTCGCGTTATTCTGTTTATGGCTGCGCCGCTAACGTAACTAAAATAAATTCCGTCGTATGTACCCGCCCCTATGGTTGTCACAAAACCGACAATCATGTTGTAAAAGTCACTACCCGACGAAGACGACGACGGGGTTTTAACAACTGCCTTAAAGTAGCCCCACGTTGCCTCGCTCGATGTTGTCGAGGATTCAAAAAAATCGTTGTACCCGCCAATGTAGCCAACTCCCGAAGTCGTTGTGCCGGTGTCGAGTTCGTGGCCGCTCCAAAGGCCAGCCGTAGGGGCAACTATTGTGTCCGAGCCGTCCGAATTGTACTGCCAGTGATTATAAAAAGTTGTGTTGACCGGCGAGTTTATGCACTCGTTAAAATACAAGTGCTGTACGTCGTCGTATGCGTCCGCCATTGAAAGCGCCCGCCAACGCGAAGAGGTAGTGTCGTAAAAGAGGGTTATTGACTTGCCGGGGAACAGGATAATGTCCCTATTGAACGCGAAGCGGTTTGCCGCCGTGCTGTTCGTGTTTTGCGTAGGCAGACAGATTGCGTTTGAGCCGACATTTATCAAAGTCAACTGCTTTGCCGCCGCCGGTGCTGTTATCCCTCTTATCTGTCGGAAAGAGGCGTCGCCGTCAACCCGAATAACGCCCGCCGTGCTTAGTCCCGTCGGATTCCAGTCGTCCTGCGTACTCGTTATTTGCGCCGGTGAAATGATTGTATTGCCCACAAGTCCGAGTGTTCCCGAATTTATCGCCAAATCGCCCGACAGTGACACGGCGGAAATGTCGCCGTCGCCGTCGCGCCCCATTAAGGCCGTCGCCGTGCCGTCGCTGCTCGTTAGGCGCATCGTTCCCGTAACGTGGAAGGTTTGTTGCGGCGAACTGTTGCCGATACTCACTTTGCCGTCGTCTCTGACAAATAAAATGTCTGTGCCGCTCGAATTTTCAAAAATCGCCGTTGTCGTCGCCGACGTTGCGCCCGCACCGCGAACCATAAACCGCGCCGTCGTCGCATCCACGCCAAGCGACAGAGAGCCATTTATGAAACTGCGCCAACCCGCCGTGCTGAAATAGAGCGCGTAAGTGTTCGTCGCCGCCGGTGTCGAGGTAGAGCGTATGCCGTAGTATGTCGTAAAAACGCCCGAACTGCTTGCAACGTGGTACAGGTCAACGCCCGACGCGGTATCAACGACAACACCCGCGCCGCTCACGTTCTGCACAAGTTCAAAGCCTATTTGCGTGTTGGCCGTCCCCCTGTTACTTGTGAGGGTGAACGAATTAGCCCGCATCGTTTTGCCGTTTGTTACGGACGCACTTATGCCGTTTGCAACCTTCCACCGCCCCGACGCGCTGTTTTCCGCCATGCTTATCTGAACCCCCGTAGCCGTGTGTATATCTGTCGCGGCAACGTTTTTGTAAATATCGAATCGCCCCGCAACCCGCGTGGTCAAATCGCCCGTCGTCGTGTTTTCATCAACCCGCGCAAAAATCCCGTACAACTGCGACACATTCGCGCTTGTATTGGTGTTTTGGGTTATTATGTTGTAAGAGGCCGTCGCCGCCGTCGGCGTAGAAGTCGTTTGGGTAAACCTCATCCCGGCGTAGGTCTGTCCGGTCAGCGTTCCGTCGTTAGCGAAAGTCGCCGAGAAATTGAAAAAGTTGTGTGTCAACGAGTTTGCGGTACTTGTGACCGTCCCTGACACCAAGAAGAAGTCTTGCGAAGACGAATAAGAACCGGTCGTGGCAAGAACCTGTTTCCCCGTAACGCTCAGCGTAGTTCCGTCAAATGTGAGGTTCGCTTCATCAACGATTGCCGACGTTCCGTTACCCGTTAGCACCCGGTTATTTGTGAACGTTGTCGCGCCCGTGCCGCCGTTTCCTACGGGCAACGTGCCGCTAACGTGCGTCGTCAGCGCAATTTTCCCCCAACTCGGCGCAGTTGAAACGCCGCCGGAAATAAGCGCGTTGCCAGTCGCCACGCCCGCCAATGCTGTGTAAGTGTTCGCCGCGCTCGCGTAGAGAATGTCGCCAGTTATGGCGCTATTCGGAAATGTTACCGCGCTCCACGCCAGCGGAGAGGCCGCGCCCGGCGAACGCAAAAAAGTACCCGTCGCGCCGCTGTTTAATTTTGTCAACGTCGTCGCGCCGCTCGCATATAAAATGTCGCCAACCGTGTAAGTGCTTTGCCCCGTGCCGCCGTTCGCCGCAACCAACGTGCCGCTCATGGTCATTGTGCCGCTTGTCGTTATCGGACTGCTGCTAAACGTCATTCCCGTCGTGCCGCCCGAAACGCCTACGCTCGTTACCGTGCCGCCAAGCCCCGATGAGGTGAGGTTGCCACTCCCGTCCAAAGAAAGGCCGGTGCTAATCGTTATTTCCTGAATTGCGCCCGTGCCTGCGCTGTACCGCCCCAAAAGTTTGTTGGTGTTTATTGTGGCGATATTAGCAAACGGCAGCGCCCCCGTTACGCCGTTCGTTAAATCCACTTGCGCCCACGCGGGATTGTTTGATGTCCCAGTGTTGGAAAGGTAGCGCGTCGCCGACGTGCTTTTTCCGAGCGTCACCAATGTATTAGCCGCGCTGCCGTAGAGCAAATCGCCTTGCCCGATGTTGGGAAAAACAACCGTGCTTGTCGTTCCGGTCACACTGCCGCCGTTGTCTGGATTTCCCCCGCCGCCGCCGCCAGACGGTGAATTCGCTTGGTACTCGCCCGTTTCATATTCAGCCGCTTGGTATGTGACCGATTCAGACGAAAAAGCAAGCCGCACCCATTCGCCCGCACATTCGTCTTTGTGGGTCGAATAAACCCCGTTTTTCAGGATGTAGGTTTCTGTGCTGTTTTCCGTTATCGGCACTTGCACTACCATTGCGCTACCTACGGTCGTTCCTCGCAACACCTTTCGCGGGAAGTACTGCATCTGCATCAACCGCTGCGCCAAAAGTTGAACGATTGGCCTGTCGCGTGTGCCGTCGCGGTTGCCCCATGTCGAGGTATAGGAATAGTCGGGGTTGTCGAAATAAAGAAGCCCGCCCCATTGATTAACTATGTCGCCGTCTTTGTCGCCGATTATGGTTTCAACCGGCAACTCCTGTGTATTGTCGTCGTCGCCAGAAACTTGGTACGTTACTGACTTAGGGGCAAATGCCGTACGCGCCTCTTGAATAGTGCAATAAGCATCGCGCAAAACCCAGTCGAAAGTATAAAAAGACGGGTTAACTACGCCGCCCGTGTTCCCTTCAAAATAACGAATGTTCAACAAGTCAAAATCTACAACCAAATCGCCATTGTTAAAAGTGTCGTCTGTTCGAAAAATCAAATCTATTTTGTACGTCTGCCCCTCCCAAACCTCATCAGTCGCCCCGACTTCGACTTTGACCGGAATCTGAATATAAGAAAGGCTCGCGTCCCAGTCAACCGACGCTAAGTTGTACGTCCCGTTCGAGTTGAAAGCAACGTTTCGCTTCGCGTACAGTGAATCCAGTTCTATTTTTAGGTTAAAAGTGGCGTAGGTCGAATCGTTTGTCGGGTAGCCACTAACCGCCGTCATCGCAAACTCAATCGTTGCGGTGAAGCGCACATAGGTACTAAGCCCGTCACCTTTTATCCATCCGACCGCGTAGCCCGTTGTCGGATTGTCACTGCCGACATTGAAAGTCGGAATAAGGTTTTGCAGCGCGTTCAATCGCTGCTTTACGCGCACCTTTTTGAGCGCGGGCAAAAACGAATAAGAGCCGCCGCGAAGTTTTTTAATGGAATTTGAGCCGCCAATGTCTTGGTCGGCAGTCAGCGTGTTGGCAAGGGACGCAGTCAGCGCATAGTCGTAATAACGCGAATAGTTCGCGGGCGCTCCTATTGCCGCCGCACGGTGTTCAATCTGTTCTGCTAAAAAATAGCCGTCAAAAAGTGCTATTCTCGCTCCGAATGTTCGCAGGATAACGCTTAAAACATCGTAGCACGAAAGGAACTTTGCCGCGCCGCCACTTTGCCCGTCAGCAAAAACACGGTTATCTAAGTAGGTATTTGCAAACGGGTCGTAGGTGCTTGTAACGGGGTCATCATGCAAGTCGTTGTACCAATTTATCGCCGTCACAAGAAACTTTGAACTTCCCGTGAAATGCGTTACGACGTGCGGCAACTTTTTGAGGCAGCGGGAAATAATTGTTGTCAGCGCCGCTTGCCCGGCGTAAACCTCCGACCAATGGTTTGAAGACGTTGTGCTGGCTTTATATTCGTAGTTTTTGAGCAGAGCAAGGCCGTCAACGGCTGTAAGTTCAAACGGGTAGGGATAATACCAGTCTTCGATGTTTATTTCCGGCGAATTGATTACGCCCGCCCAGTGAAAAACGGTGTCTTTGTAAATAACGACGGTAAAACGCCCCTCTGCCGCGCCCGCCATGTCAGTTATCAAAGCCTCGTGCGTAGTGTCTTGCACCATCATTGTAAACGAGGCTGTGCTTGAAAGTATAGGCGCAAGCACGTCGTCGCCGTCGGCGCGATGACTGATTCGCGCCCCATCCGCTACCTCAAAGTCAGTCACCGCGCCCACATGGTCGGCGTCGGAAATCTCGATTTTCCATGTTATGGGTGAGGAAACCGCCCACGATGTATGCTCGTTTCTAAACCGTACCGCCATTACCTTAGTCTTTTCGCCTTTCTTTCGGCTTTTTCAAGCACAAATAACAGGTCGTCGCCGGACACGCGGGCAACCAACGTGCCGCCCGCGCCGCCGCCGTATTTTTGCATGACTTCGCCGAAAACGTCGCGCATTTTGTTTTCGGGTGAAATGATTTCAGGATTTCGTCTTGCACCCGCGTATTCGCCCGCCATTACCATTTGGGGCGAAGTCAATACGCCGCCCTCCGCAAGTGCCGGAACTTTTATTTTGTTTATGATGCTGTTAAACAAAGCCTGCGCAAGTGCGCCTGTCGCCGCGCCAAGCGCGAGGGCTGCGAAGGGATTTAGGGCGCTTGAAAGCAGCGCCTTCGTTACGACTGCCGTAACGCCTGTTTTGATAAGCCCGCCGACAATCTTTTTCAAAGAACCGACGACGGCTTTCCCCATGCTTTCAATGCCTTCGCCGCTATCTGCCAACCCCTGCATCGCTCCGACCGTTGTGGCCGCTATGCCTGCGAAAATTTGCCCGTGCGCGATAAGCGTTTCGCCTAAGCGCGTGAACGCATTGCCAACCCCGTCAACCCCTTCGACAATCATTTTATTTATTTGCCCCATTTGCTGCCCCGCCGTCCGATATTCATTCATTCCGCCCGTTATCCCTTTCAGCCCTTCCAAAGCCTTTCCAAACGGGTCGGCCGCGCCCGATGTGACTGCACTGGGCATTGCAAGCGTGGGCAACTGTGCAAAAGCCTCAAACGCTTTGACGGCTTCCTTAACCTCTTTTGCCGCGCCGCCCAAACCTCCACCACCTCCGCCGCCGTCGGCCGTCTTTTTACCAAATTCATAAACTTTTACCTGCGCTTTTAAAAGTTCTTCTAACTCTTTTATTTGCGCCTCTTTAATCGCCTTCTGCTCTTGATAGTTATTTTTGTATTGGTCGTTATACCTTTTTTGCGCTTCTGCGAGCGGGTTAAATGCGTTTTCAACGCCGTTAGCCCAATCGATTGCCTGTTTTGCCCACCCTGTTAAATTCCCGTAACGCCCAAGCGCATCAACTACGCCCTCTGCGCCGTTTTCTATGTTTTGCCAAATAGTCGGCTTTGCTGTTTCTTCGAGGTTTGCCACCTCGCCCCGTAGTCTCGCTATATCTTCTGCCGCCCGCCGCGCCGTCGCTGCCGCCAACAACGATTTAACTAATTCATCTGTCGTTCCCTTGAGTTTTTGCGTATCAATGTTTTCGCCGTCTAACGCCTTTCGATATTCGGGGCTAATCTCGATAAGGCGATTCATTGCGTTTAGGCGGTCTTTCTTGCTTTCATTCTCATTGCCCGCCACGCTCACGAGCGCAGCAATTTCAGCGCGTTCGATTGCAATAGAACTTGCTGCCGCGCTTCGCGTGTCCTCAAGTTGCTTTGCCGCGTGTGCCGCTGCGCTCATGTCTTTCGAGGTCGCATACCAAGCCGCGCCAAGAGCCAAGACAATACCAACCGCAGCGCCGATTAAACTTGCTTTCATCGCCAAATCTAACTTCTTCCATGCCGCAACAACACCGGGTATCCCTTGCGGCGACACAGACATTACAAGCGCCTTTTGCAGCATCAAAAATGCAATTTGCAACTTTCCGACAATGAAAACGCCCGCCTGCATGACTTTGAACGCCGGGCCGAGCGTAGCCAAGAAAACGACGACCGCGCCAATGGCTCGCTTTGTGCTGTCGTCTAACTCTCTAAACCATTTCGCCGTTTTCGCTATCCATTCCGAAAACGCCTGCAATTTGCCCGTAACATTGAAAACTTTGTTTATTTCCTCCCCGACTTCGGCGATTGCGAGTTTGATTGCGTTTTGAGCGTTGACAATCTCATTTGCTATACCCCCCTGCGCTCTCGGCAACTTCGCCATGCCGTCTGTCAACTTTGAAATAAAGTCCTCAACGGAAACCCCCATTTTGCGCAACATCTCGGCGTTCGATGTGCCGAAAGTGTCTTGCATCACTTTGGCGAGGTTGGGCATATTCTCCAAAATGATAGTCAGGTCTTCCTGCATTATTTTGCCCTTGCCTATCATTTGCGTAAACTGCTTCGTTACGCCGTCTAATTGGTCTGCCGTGCCACCCGCCAATGTCAGCGCGTTAGCGAGTTCGACAATTATTTTTCTCGCCTGTTCCGCTTGATAGCCCACGCCCTGCAAGCGAATTGAGCCTTTTACCGCTTGCTGGAAATCAAGTCCGGGCGCTAACGCCGCTTTGCGCAATTCCTCTAACTCCATTTTGGCCTCATCAATCGAACGCCCCGCGCCTCCCATTGTCTTTTCGAGGGCAAGGCGCAAGGATTCCATTTCGCCCGCCGCTTTTAGGGATATGCCGGTAAAGGCCGCTATCGGCGCTGTCAGCGCAAGGGAAAGCGAATTGCCGATGCTCGAAAATGACGACACTGCCCCGCGAAGCGATTTTTCTGCTTCCCGAATTGCTTTGTTAATGCCCTTGACATCGGCGCTAATCCTGAAATTTAGACCGGGTGCTATGTCAGCCATTTGTTACGCTTCCCATTTTATGGTTTGACCGTTGAAAACATCCACGCCTTTTGCCCTTTTGAGGTGTTTAAGCATTGCTTCGCGTTCCGTTTCACTAAATTCAGGCAACAAACCTTCGCCGGGCAACCTGAACAGTTTTTCGGGTTTTAGCCCTTTCTTCGCGTGGGGTAGGAAGGCGTAAAAGGCGCAAAGCCGCTCTATTTGCCATTGTTCGTGCCGTGCATCTTCAAACCCCTTTTGCCTGAAATAAAAATAGCGGGGCGTGGTCAGGCGAAATTCAGTTTCGCTCATTCCCATTCGCCCCGCTATTTCAAATAAGCGATTCCAGTAGTTTAACCCGTTTACCGCTTCGACGCTTTGACCGGCTGCATTTTCACCGTCTTTTTTTTTGCATCCTCAAAAGCGAATGATTCTTGCAAAAGCGCCATTGCCTTTTGAATCACGGCGGGACTGTTCGGCGTTTCATCAAGTAGGCGCGACACGCTCTTTGCTGTAAATTCGCGGGGAGCGCCCGCCAATTCAGCGCCGTTGGTGAGGCCACAAGCAATAAGCGTTAGAATGTCCGTAAACCCGACGGTATCGCCCGCCGTCGCCATTTGAACTGCGCTTTTGCCCGTTGCAAGTTCATACTCCATCAAAGCGCCGTAGCCAAAGCGAATGGGGTAAGACTGCCCCGCTAATTCGAGAAATTGCATAGCGTTTTCGGTTTAGAATGTCCCGACATAATACTGCCCAGTACCCTGCAAAGTGGCGGAGTAGGTACAGTTGCTTTCTTGGTCGGGGCTGCCAACCTCCAGCGAAGTCCAGTAGCCCGTGCCGGAAAGTTTCACGTCGCCCGAAACCGCCGTGCCAAGTATCCACGTTTGCACCGTTCGCGCCCTCAATATGGCATCAATGCCAGTCGAAGAGGTGTAAACGCTTAGCGTGTCGTCGTAAGCGAGCAGGCCGGAAATGGAGATTTCGTAAGAGCGCAAGCCTTCCAAAAGTTCGCGCCAACCGGCGCTGTCTTTCGTCGTTATGTCGCGTGGCTCATGGGTTACGGAAAAGGTCACGTCATTTTGGCGCGATACGACCGTGCCGCCTGAACCGCCGCCCTGAAATTTAAAAAGAGTCGTATTTAGGACGTTTGATGTTGCCATTTTTTCTTAATTTTAAAGCGTGTTTTGATTATCTGTGAACGCGCACCTGATAGTCGGCGCTAATCCTGAAAATGTCTTTTTCTGTTTCCATTGTTTCGTTTCGGTTTTCAAACCTTATCCCGTCCACGAAATAAGTCGCCCCGCCCGTTCCTGAAACCGTCACGCTGCCCCTGTATCTATCAATCTTCGCCCGCACCGCTTCATCAAGTTGCTGACAAGTGAGCATCGAAGCGGAGTAGCAGTCAATTTGCACCCGAATAGCGTCTAAGGTGCTTGCCCCTGTTTTCGTATCAAATGGCTCGTTTGCTACGGTCGTTATTCGTATCGCTGGCAACTCCGCTTTTTGCGGAATTGTCACGGGGTAGATTTTGTAGCCCCCGCCCGTGTCGCTGCCAACGATGCCCGTCACCGTCGCATCGGACGCCAAGAGCGTGTAGAGTATTCCGCTTACATTCATTTGCCATTGTATGCGTTTTGCCTTGCGAACTTCGCGGTAAACAGATTGCAGCCAAGTTGAACGCGCCGAATGACTTGCGGGCTTGCGCTAATCATTGCAGGGCGGAGAAAAGGCCGCGCCGCCATTTTTCGCGTTCCGTATTCAACCCAGTGCAAATAATAAGCGTCAAACCGTGACCTGCAAAACGTTCCCTTTGTGCCGCTTTTTGCAAGTTTCGCCCCGACAATTACGGCGTTTGTTCTTTTCAAATCCAACACCCGACATGCGCCTTTCATGTTGCCGGGGTGGTATCTTGCAATAACTTGCCCCTCTCCGTTGTGCGCCCGCCCGCCCCGTCTTTTCGGGTAGCGAAGGTGTATTTTTGCGCCAATCGGTGCGCCTGCCTGCATCGCCCTAACCATCGGTATTGCCGCGTATTCGAGTATATTTTGCCGCTCTTTTTCAAAATAGTAGGTCAACTTTTCGAGCGTTTTAACCGCCGCCGTTACCTGCTTTTGCCAATCGGCTGCATCTATTGTCAACTGTATAGCGTTGGCCATTTTTTACGTCTCGTTTTCCTGAAACTGGCAAGTCAAAACGGTGTAGCGGTCGCGCCCTTCCGTTCTTATCCCGCGTATCTCAAGAATTTGCGTTGTGCGGTACAAAACCCGCATTTTCTCGTTAACCGCCGAATCGTATCGAATCCAAAGAACAATGCGGCGAAACGCTGTTTTTTGGTTGTTTTCGTAAACCTCTTTTAGCCCCGTTTCCGGCCACTCCACACGCGCCAAAAGCGTCGCGTAAGTTGCCCAAGTCAACACCTGCGCCCCGCTCGCATCCCTGCTTTCGGTATAGGACTGGATTGTAATTTCCTCGTCCATTGCCCCGATTGAGGGCAGTATTTTTGAAAGATTTTCCACATTTCAAATCAAATGAAGCCTACGCCCGAAGGCGGTGGACATAAAAGAGCGAATACGCGGGTTATTGGCGTCGTTTATCGGTATGTCTTCGCGGTTTTCGTAAAGGAAGCCGACCATCAAGAGGATTGAATCAATCACATCTTCCGGCACGGCTGCGGCATTTGCGTAGCCCGCCGAATAAACGCACTTCCAACGCGCCGGAAAGTCTCCAGTCGAAGGCCAAGAGGCCGTCGTTTTCTTGACTATTCTGGCAAGCGGCGAAATGGTGTCGAGCGTGTAGTTCGATGAATCCCACGTCTGGTAACTGCCGTTTTCGTCTGTGTAGGACATTACGGGCGTTCCTGAAACCGGCGAAACGGATAACTCGAAAATGGCGCATGGGGTGTAATCCCAAATTTGCGTTATGGTTTGAGTTATTACCGCCGTGCCGGTGTAGTTTTCGTAATGCGCCCGCGCCGCACTCACAAGGTTATCAATCAACGTGTTATGTAACGACGTGCTTACGTTCAAATACGTCTTCGCATCTGCCGTGCTGACCGGCTCTGTCGCCGGTGCTGTCGTTACTTTCCACGCTGAATAATTCATCTCGTTTCGTATTTCGGTATAATCTGCTTTTGCCTGTTTTTGATGGGGGCAACGGCAACGAAAGACATTGTGCCTTGAACAATAAGCGCCTGCGCTTCTTTTTCGGGCAGGTCGTATTCAACGCCCTTTACAAAATCGCCTTTCGTCACCGTTGCTTTAACTATCATTGCCTTACGCTTGCAAAATGCACTTGATTGCGTTCGCGTTCAAAAGGCGGCTGTCGGTTCTGAACCAACCCATGAAACCGACCGAGAGCGAATCCCAGTACAGGTAGTCATTCCGCTCGATTGCGAGGTTGCGAATCATGCGAATCGCAAACTTTGAAAAGTCGCCGAAATAGATGTGCTTTGTCGCCGTGACGGGAAGCCCCGTTGCGCCGGTAACGGCGGGCAAATCGTTGTTAATGTAAACAGGCCAGCCAAGCAGCCTGTCAGGCTCGCCGGTAATGATGCTGCCCGGCACGAAAATGTGCGTTGTGTCTGTCGAAAAGTCGAGCGTCCGCAGGTACGCCAAAACGGTTTGGTGCATCATAAAGCCCGCTTTGGGCGATTGTTGGTAGGCGTAGTCAATCGTCGCCTGCGCCCGCACAAGTTCGGCTTTTGTGATTGCCGTAGCGCCCGCCGTAGTGAGCGCCGTAGAGATGCCCGAACCCGTGAGGCCGTAAGGCTCGTTTGTTCCCGTACCGTTCGTCCAAACGCTGTTCGACTTGCGCCCGATGCGTTCGGCCAAAATGTTCGCAAGTTCGTCTTGCAAGAGGTTTACCCGCTCATCTTGAATAAGGGAACGGCTCAATTTGATGATGTTGGAATCGATGAGCCAATCGCCGAACGTCAAATGCCCGAACGTCAAATCGGCTACGGTTCGCTGCGCTGCTTGGTTTGCCGCCGTGTTGATGTTGCCGGTAGAGGTCGTGTCATCGAGGCAAGGCCATTCAAGCGTACCGCCTCCCATTTGCGTGTCGTCGAGGACACGGCAGTAGTTCGTCATTTGCGCATACCATTTGCGCATCCGCTCCAACTCATTCGAGAATTGTTGCGGCACAATGTAGCCGCCGAGCGTGTTGGAGGTCGTGATTTGCGTCGAAGTGCCGCGTGTTTCAAGCAAGCGGCGCTCATCTTCGTTCAACTGCGCGGGCTGTGCGCTGTCGTAGCGCATCATGTGCCGCCAAAAAACGCTGTCGTAAGTCGGCGCGCCGGTTGAAAATTTCGGAGCAGCCGTTGCGCTGGTATTGGCAGCCACCTTGCGCTGTTCGTCGGCTTTGAACTCTTGCAACGCCTTTTCCTTTTCCATGCCCTCTGCAATGCGTTCAAGTTCGCCTTGCTCTTTGAGGACGGTCAGTTCGGCGTTCGCCCGTTTAATCTGTTCGGAAACGTCGGCGGGAAATGTGCCGTCCGCGCTGCGTTTCGCCAAAATGTCGCGCAAAGCCGCTTGGTTTTGCTCTATTTTGGCCTGAATTTCAAGTAATTTGCTCATCGTTAAAGCGTGTTTTTGATTAGTTCGGCCTCAAAAAGAGCATCCAAAATGCTTATTTCGGCTTCGATTTCTGTTATCTGTTTCTGTTTGTTTGTTTCTGCTTGGGTTATTACTTCAAAGGAGCGCTTTGCAACCGATGTATCGGGGTTGGCAGGGAAGGTGACCGGCGAAGCGTCGTAAACCGTATCAACCTCCTCTAAAATCCTGTGTTGCTTGTATTGCCCTTCGAGCCTTGTCCAACTGTCTTTTTTTAAAGAAAAACCCCACGAACTTTGGTCAATGTCGCCGCGCTCTACGGCTTCGCGCAATGCCGTCGCGCTTTCCGGCAAATCCACCTCATACCAAAGCCCCTCTTTGTCCACGCCCACGCGGGCTGTGCCGCTTTTCGTTCGCCCCAAAATTTGGTTTGAATCATGGTTGAACAAAATGCGAACATCGGAGAGGTCGGCGTTTTTGAACGCATCGGCGCTGACTTCCTCTGTAAACCAACCCATATCGTAAACACTGCCAAAGCGGGCAGCGTAGCCGCGAAGCGTCGCTTTGCCGTCGTCGGCTTTGCGAATTTCCATTCCGGCTGAAAAAGCCCGATGCTCTATATTTTCGCTATGCGTCTGCACTTGCTTGCGGTGTTCCATTTTCGTTGTCGTTTGTATCGTTTTCTTCATCGGTTTGGGGTTGCGCCATTTCTTGTGAGCCATTGCTTTTGCTTTGCGCTTGCATTTGCTTTTCGGCTGTAAACACTTCATCGCCGTCGTCAACCCTATCGAAGTTTTCGAGTTCGCGCACTTCGTTGACTGTCATCCAACCAATGCCGGTTGATACGCCGCCAAGCGCCTGTTTATAATACGCCGCCCGTGCCGCCGTGTCGCCACGAAGCAAGCCTGCGAAATTGAACCGGAAAAAGTAGTTTTCGCTTTGGAGTTCGGAACGTGTCAAGAGTTTGCGGGCAAATTCCTGTTCTGCTTGCACTGCATAGGGGCGAAGGCAAAGCGTTACGAACTGAATACCCATTGTCTCCATGTTATTAAGCGTCGCTTTGTCAAGTTGCGCCAAAAGAGGAACAGGAACGCCAAAAATGCGAGAGGCTTGGTTAACTTGGAAGTTACGGGTTTCATTCATCGCCGCTTCCTGCGGGTTAAGGCTGAATTTTTCGTATTTCACGCCCGCATCCAAAACGACGGTTTTGCCCGCCTTTGAAATGCCGACATACTGTTCCGAAAACTTGCGCTTTGCCGCATTGTATTGCTGCTCGTTTAAAGGTTGGGGGTAAACCAAAGCGCCCGAAACGCTCGCATTGTTCGCGTAGAAATAACTGCCGTAGCGTTCTGTAGCAATGCTCATTCCGATGCTGTCGCGGTGAACGTCAGTTACGTCCATCCCGTCAACGCCGCTAAGGGTTAGCCCTTTGATGTGTAGTATTTCCGACGGCGTTTTCACCTCTTCAACATAGCGGTTGCCTATTGTCCGGCGGACAACATAGTAAAGCGCACCCGTGTCACGCTGGTACAGCGTCACGTTTTCGCTGTTCACCAATTCCAGTTCCGTAGGTCGGCCTATGCCGTTGCGGTGAATAATGGCGTAAGAATCGCCGAAACAGGCTTGCGCAAAAAGCGCGTAGCGGAAAGAATATGACGAATAATAGGGGGCAGGCTCAATTCTTACAAGGTTGTAAACGGGGTGTCCTTTGGCGGGCTTTGAGCCGTTGTCGTCTTGATAATAAAGGCCAAAAGGAAGAGAGGCGAGCGTTTTTGCGATTGTGTCAACCGCCGACCAAATAGCGGGAACAGAAAGCGCCGTTTCGCGTGTGACGCTAACGCCCGCCACCGACTGGTTGCCAAAGTCGCCCCAGCCGCGCCATCCGTCGTTTGTGGGGTAGCCGTTTAGGTCTCGCTGTTCCGTCGGTTGCACCGCCCGCGACTGTTGCGGGTCGTCAATCAGAAACCATGACCGTATTTGCTGTAAAAGCCCCATGTTTGAGCGATTGCCCAAAATTGCGGCCAATAATCATGTAAAGTGGGGAGGCTGGGTTACTTAATGGTAAGGCGCACTTGCGCGGGTAAGTTATTCCCTCTTTCCCGCCTCAGCGCCTTCTTGAAACTGTCGTAAGTAGAGAACCGCGTCAATCCCAACGGCATTTCGCTTTCGACCGTCTCCCACGCGACGCGGCACGTCATTGTCGCCAAATGTACCCGGTAGCGGGCGAAGTAGCCTTCGTTGGTCAAAAGCGCCGCCGATTGCTCAAAACATATTTCTGTGTCCTTGTCAACCATTATTTCCAAAATTTCCACCATTTGGGCGCAGGCAAGACGCTTGCGGAGTTGCCAACCATTTCTTTCATTGCCGCAATTCTTTTTGAAAGCGCGTCATTCGGATAAAATACGTTTTCAAATTCAAAAAGGGTCAAAGAAAAGGTTGCGCCATCAAAAGGCATTTTAACAGTTATCGCAATAAAATCGCTGCCCCATTTATTTTCAATCAAAAGGGTTCTTAATTCAAGATAGACATCGCAGCACATATCCCGCTTCACATGAACAGTTAATATGCCTAATTGAAAGGAAAAGTCGCATTTTGCCTTCCCTAAAAAAACTTCGTTATTTTCCATTCACCAAATTTAAAATGCTCGCAAATCTTCTTTCTGTCACTTTTTCAAGGTTGTAATGCTCCAAAATGTGTTCGCGGCTTTTGTAAAACGCCGCCGCCACTTCATCGGGGTCGGTTGTGAAATCGGGTAGCGCGTATTCCCATCCCGCCTTGCCCGCGTAGTTCGTCACACAAACGCCGCCCGCCATTGCCGCCTCAAGTAGTGCTATATTGCTTTTCGCATCATTGAAGGGATTGGCCGTCATCGGCTTCCACATGATGTTCGTTTGCCCTTTTTTAAGGCTCAAAAAGTACGCCAATGGCGACATTTTAGGCTGAAAACGAACATCGCCTTTGAAGGGAAAGTCCGGAACATATCCCGCAAATGTCCACTTGTATTTTTCTCTGTAATCATAAAACCATTGATAAGCATTAGGGCTTAAAAGGTCAGCGACTTGCTTTTCGTGGCCGCGCCACATTGCCAGCCTGTCCCATTTCGCCGGATGTTCCGGCATATCCTCAGGGTAAATGGCGTTCTGCATGACTTCGCACTTTTGCAAGTCTCCAACGGCAAAACGCAGTTCGTCGGTACTCGTCCAAACCTTGTCCGCCAATCCGTAGATTTCATGCAACAAATCCTGAAAACCGAGTGAATCCAAAAAAACAGGATGCCCGGGCGGGACTTTCCAAAGGTTGTCGTCAATGTCCAAAATGATTTTTAACCCCAACTCTTTGCACACCTGCAAAAAATCCAAACTCTGTTTCGAGGCGGGGCGAAAACGCACAATAACGTCCGCCGTTTTCAAAAGCCGAGCGTCCACTTTTTCTGTCACTTGGTGAATGTCGAGGTATTGGCCGTAGAGTTTATCAAGTGCGGCAAACGGCTCGCTGTTCCTCCACCAACTCACGCCGTCTAAAATCACGTCGTCAACTACTAAAACCTTAATTCTGCCCGATTGTCTTTTCATCTTTCAAAACGGGAAAAAATAGCCCCGCGAACCTGTTTCTGTGTTTTCGTAAAGTTCCGCCTTCGCCATGTCTGGGCGATGGCGTATTCCTGAATAATGGCAAATAAGGGATTTTCGTAAAAGGTCGGGGTTTTTGGGCTTGCTACCACGATGCACTAACCAAGCATGCCAAATCAAAACGTCGCCTTTTTTCAGGTCAACGCTTTCGATTGCCGCGCCGCGCCTTTCGATTTCTTCATCATAGAGCGGGTCAATAAACCGCTCTGCAATTCGCGGCCAATTCGGGTCTGTCCTTTGGTGAGGTTCAAGACATTCCAAAACTTTCTCCATTCGCATCACCGGCCACTTGTGGCTTCCCGGCACAAACTGAAAAACGCCGCTATCGGGGTGAATGTCTTCAAGGGCAAACCATGCGGCAAGGTAGTGGCCGTTCACATGGTCGGGGTTTAGGTAGTCGTCTTGGTGAAACGTCCTTTCGGTGCTTACCCAATTCGTTAAATTCAAATTCATTCCCATCGGTTCGCCTATTAGCCCCTCCAAAATGTCCATGAGCGGCGCGTAAAGGCACAAATTCTTAATTTCAGGAACTTCCATGTAAGGAGTGCCGGGCGCGTAACCCATGCGCGAATTTTCGCCATTGTCGCGGTTGTAAGCGTCAATGTAGCCGTTAACAAGCGAAAACGGCATGAAATCGCGCAAAACAAGGTAGCCATCAAGTCGCCAATCCAACTGCTGGTAACTTTTCGCTATTGCCGCTTTTCTGTCAAGCCAAGCCTTGCGCCCGTCGGGTATTTCTTCGCAAAGGCCGGAGAGTGTTATTTGCTCTATTGCTGCCATTTTTCGTGCGGGTGTAGGGTGAAATAAGGATTGTCGAACATTGCGCCCAAATTTATCGTTTGAATTGGCTCTTTTATGCAACGCGGCCTATACGCCCACGCCAAATAAGAAAACGCCGATTGGTCAAACCAACTCCATTGCAAAACCAACTTCCACCACTCGTCAAGCAAAAGGTAGCGGCTGTTTATGTTCGCCCACGAAAACAGGTTGCACGAATAAAGCGGAGCGGTTTCAGGCATTCCATTGCTTAAATAGTATTCGTATTCCTCACGCAAGGGCTGGTTGCCATAACGCGCCGTCAAATATGGGTTATCGCTTGCCAAAATGTGTGCGATTTCTTCGCCGATTGTCGCCCGTTCGTGGTGTTTCTGAATCCGTATGCCTTGCAAGTTTTCCGTCATTGCCTTGACAAAATCGGGGTGCTTTATTTCAATGTTCCCATCTATCCAAACGTAGGCATCATAACTTGGCAAAACCCTATGCGTTTGAAGTTTAAAATACTTGGCTTGCAAGCGTGGCGGCAAATTCGGCAACGGGAACGGCGAATTTTCGGGGGTGAAAACGTAGCGGTCGCACTCCACAGATTGCGCAGCGAAAGGTTTGGGCGATTCCATGTCGCCGAATATGGCGGTAACGACTGCTATTTTCATTTTTTTCGTTTTAAAACTTTTGAGATTTCGGGTTCTGCGATTGCCCTTTCAACAACATTTAGAGCCTGTTTTATTTTTTCTGGAGAAGGGTCGTATATCTTGTCCAATTCTCTTGTCGCGGCCTCTGCCTCCAACCTTGTGAATGCTGGCTTTTTTTGCGGCAAAATCAAAACCGGCGGCTGCAAATCAATGACAACCGCAAACCCGTTGCTCACCTTGTCGTCGGGGTCTTGCCGGTGCGCGACATAAAAACCGAGCGCCGCGCACATTTCGCGGAACGTATCGCAAGTCCATCGAGTGTGATGTTCGTCTGTGTGCGGGTCGGGTATTTCGCCCCGATGCCGTGCAAAGAGCGTATCAAGCGGGGTTATCAGTTTGCCTTTGTCGCTTTCCAGCGCGTAGGGTTGCGGGCAAATGATGTAGATATATTTTTTCGCAACCCGCGCCCACTCTTTGAGCGCCTTAATCGGGTCGAAGAAATGCTCAATAACGTGCGAGGCAATGACAAAATCAAAAGACTTGTCGGGAAATGGCAGGTCGTCGCCCTCAGCCACTACGTCAACGGGCAAGGCCGAGCCGTCGCGGGATAACTTGCGCTCTTCCTGTTTGTAAATCGTATTCATGTCGCCCCATTTGTCCACGTTGATAGTGTCGAGGCCGAAGTCATTGTGCGCTGAGCCGCCTATTTGAACGCCTTTTAGACCGTCTAAAAGTTCGTGCGCAAGCGCCGATTCTCTGAAAAATGTAGATTTTGCCATTTATCCTATTGTTATCAATTCGGCTTTTTCATCAAAAAGATAAGAGCCGCCGGTCGGCTGTGAAATTGTTTGAAGCCAAACGTAGAGCGCGTCAACCATTGCGGCAATGCCGTCAATTTTTTCGCCGCTCTTTTGCTTGTTTGGTTTTATGTTGTCTTGACTGTCGAAGTCGAGGGCTATGTTCCGAAAGTTCCAAAGCAACACGGGGTTTAAATCCAGTTCAATCGTTTTTTGCAAAACCATCATTTCAATCCGCTTCGTCGGGTTTGACTGCCAAGCGAAGCGGGGCAAAACCTTTTCCATCGTTATCCCGTTCGCCGTCAATTCCGCCGTCGTTTCCCATGCGTTCCATTCGTCGTATCCAACCGATTGAATCTGACAGTTTTCCTGCAAATTGTAAACAGCCGCTTTTACCGCCGAATAGTCCACAATGTTTCCGCCCGTCGCCTGAATGTAGCCGCCTTCAACCCATTCCCGATAAGGCGCTTTGTCGTTCCGCTTGTTAACTGTTTCCTCTGGCAACCAATACAAAACCTTGCAAATCGCCGCCGTTTTTTCATCGCCCGGCGCAAATATAGCGAGGGCTGTCAGGTCTGTCGTCGCCGCCAAGTCAAGCCCCAAAAACACTTCCCGCCCGTAAAACTCCGAAACGTCAATAGGCCGCATGACGGCTTTTATTTGCTCTTCGGGAATCCATACTTTAGGCGCGTCGAGCCAAAGATTAAAGTTCTTTGTCAGCACTTGCGCCCGCGTTGAACTTCCTTTGTTTAGCGCGTCTTGCACCTGCTCCCGAAGGTATTGAACAGACGGCGTACTGCCTAAATTCGGGTTTGCCTTTTTCCAAATCTTTTCATCTTTCCAGTCGTCGCCTTCGTCAAGCGTGAAAATAACTGTAAAAAGATTGTCTTGTGTTCTTTCGCCCTTCAAAACCGAAACGGCGTTTGTGCGCTCTACTCTGAAACAGGGCGATTCTTTTTCAAAGCCCGCCGTTGTTATTATCAAAAGCAGGGGGTTGTCTCGGCTACCCATACCCGTCTGCATTACCCCTTTTATCTCATCTGTTTTGTGCGCGTGGTATTCATCAATGGTCGCATTATGGGGGTTTAACCCGTCAAGCGTTCCCGCGTCCGCGCTCACCTTTTGAATAAAAGAATCCGTAGGCTGAAAAACTACGCTGTTCGCCATTACGTCAATTTGCTTAGACACGGTTTTTGAATCCGATTTCAGGTAGCGACACATTTTTTTTACCGCCCGAAAAACCATGTTCGCCTGTTCGCGTGTCGTCGCCGCCGTGTAAACCTGCGCACCTTCTTCGCCCTCAAAAAAACCCGTGTAAATCTGTACGCCCGCCGCAAATTCAGACTTGCCAGCCTTCCTCGCCATTTCAAAATATGCCTGCGTAAACCGCCTCTTGCCATTTTCTTTTCGCCTCCAACCGAACAGCATTGCCAAAATAAAGGCTTGGTTGTCTTGCAGATTGAACGGCTTTCCGCCCAAACTGCCCGACGTGTGTTTCAATATGGAAAAGAACTTCACCGCCCTGTCCGCCTCGTTTTCATCGAAATAAAAATCCCATTCCGTTTTCTCTAAATCTTTCAAATGCCTTTCAACGGCTAAGCGGGTCAACTCGCAAACCAACTCGCCGCCGTTCTTTACGTTTTTTATGTATTGTTGATACTGTTTCAATTTTTATTCAAAAACGCAAGCGGGTCGTCGTCTTGCTTTTCTTGCCCGGTTGATTTCATTGACATTGCGGCGCGTGGCGTGTAGCCTAAATCTTGCAAAATCCGTAACTGCAAAGCCATCATTTCTTTTTCAATCGCAACGGCGGGGTTTTGCTTGGTTTGGCCGCTGCCCGTGTCGAATGTAAGGCCGGTTGCATCTACCTCTCGCTTGGCTTCAACCCACCTTTTCCATGTGTTGCAATACAGTTCAACCAAGTGTAGGTAGGTATCTGAAAGCATCCCGTCGCGGTGCAACGTGCTGCAAATGGTATTCCACTTCGCCGCCTGCTCTTTGGTGAAACCGGCGGGCGGTTTTGGTATAGCATTTAGCGTAGGGAAGGTCAGCCGGTCGCGGTGTTTCGTCGCGTGATACGTTCCGTCTGCTTTGTGTTGTGCGTTACTTTTGGGCGGTCGTCCCATATATTTAGACTTGTCTAAAAAAATAGTCCCTGTTTCGTCATCGTGCGCGTGGGGT
>JACCDR010121597.1_pt1 | contig 22030 bp, 21 predicted proteins | sample 7446431 | NCBI WGS metagenome assembly JACCDR01 (sample SAMN15323443, study PRJNA562643) | freshwater metagenome | isolation source: river surface water | place: USA:Blue River Watershed | collected 2017-08-17 | reverse complement strand
TGGCCAGCTTCGGGCCATTGAATGCCGCTGATGGTGGCACTGGAATTTAAGGATGCCACTAAATCTTCAGCACTTGCTGCCGATACAGACTTAGAGGGATAACCAAACTCAACGGCGTAAGACGAAAAAGAAGGATCGAGCGCGTAAGCGGCCTCGCTGAAGTTGACACCGTTGATGGTCAAAGGCTTTTTCAGGTCGAGGTCGGCACTGCCCACACGCATGTCACGCACCACTTGCACCATGCGCACTTGCGCATCGTAGGTGCCAGGCTGCACATTGAGTGCGTTGCCCTCTGGCGTGGAGCCCACGCGAATTGATGTGCCTTGTGGGTTTTCGATGATCAGCTGGCCATCTTGGCCAATGCTGGCCAACAGGCCTGCAGGAGATTGGTTGATGGCCTGCACCAACTGATCCAAGGTTTCAAAACCCGTGATGATTTGCTCATTGAGCATCAAAGGCTTGCCCAGTTGCAATTGAGCCACTGGCACGCGCACTTGAGAAAACACCTCGGCACGCACCTTAGATTGAGACAGCACGCTGTTGTCAATGGACACGCTACCCACCACCGCATCGCCCTCGTCAGTGGCCACAAGGCTGATACCTTTGAACTCACGACCTAAGGTGTCGGTGATTTTGAGCTGATCGCCTTCAAGCTTCACGCTGATGTCGGTGCTACCGTCTTGCGCGCGCAAGGCGTTTTGCAGGGTCTCGGCGAGCTTCGCCAAGGGGCCCATTCGGAATTCACTCAAGTCCACATCAAAAGGTACGCCACCAATGTTGGCGGTCATGGCTTTAAAGCCTTCCAAACCAAAACTTGGGCTGGCGATGGTGGCTTGTGATTTGCCATTCATCCACGTCGCCAACTGCGACGCAGCAGAGCTGACGCTCACGTTAGCCACAGCAGCGCCAAGCGCCTGCTCAGAAGGTGTGAAGGATACGCCGCTGATGTCTTGACCTCGAGGATCGGTGATCACGACATCCTTGTTGTTATTTGTCAGCTTGGCCGTCATGCCAGTGCCAGCCAATGCGGTTTTCAAGTTTTCTAAGAATTCAGGCATGGTGGCAGAGGCTTGCACCTCGGCACGCACTACTTTGCCGGACAGCAGTGCTTGGAACTGAAACTTAGCCGTTGGCACAGTGCCCAGCTCAATGCCTGCCAAGGTAATGTCAGTTTGGGCTTGTCCATTGAATTCAGACAATGCAAAACCGTTGACTTGAATGGCACCTTCGGCAATTGAAAAGTCAGCTGAACCAATGCGCGCGCTTTCTAAAGCGGCAGGCAGCGGCAATGGATTGCCAGCTTGACCAAACTGATCAAAGTTCTGGCCATACAACACGGTCGCTTTGGCACCGTAGAACATGTCGAGATCACGGTAAGCGTATTCGCCGCTCTTGTTCAGGTAGGTGTCGCTGTAATTGGCGTTGGTGGCAAAACCGTTCTCTGGTGTGAAGAGTTGGTACTTTTCGGTTTCGCTCAGCGTTTGGCCCAGCAATTGGCGGCCGTCACGTGTGAGCACCTGCAATTGCTGACCTGGCTCGGCTTCGTCTAAATAGAAAGTCGCGCCTACGCCTGCTGACAAGCTGGTGACTGCCGCGTATTCGCGTGCGCCGTCGACTTTGAAGGCAACGCCAGCTGTAATGTTAGGGTTGTTGACCAGCTGAGCATTGCTGAGTTGGGTGGTGGGCGTGGCGCCTGTGAACTTAACCGTGGCACGTGTGGTGGTGACGTTGGTGCTGCCCTCGCTCACGCGGAACTGTGCCGCTGTGGCCACGCGCATGCCATCGTTCATGGCCAAGCGAATACCTGCAGCAGGAGTACTGACTTTGGGGTCAAAAGCAAACAGGTCTGCGCCCATTTGGCCGTAACCGTCGATGCCGTTCTTTTGAATGGTGTTGGCTTCAGCCACAAAGGTTTGGGCCAAAGCAGACAAATTCTTTTGTGCAGGCTCTAAGACTTGGCTGATGAAACCTTGATAACCGCCCAGCTGACCGCCACTGGCGCTGGCCAATGATTCGGTGTTGCCATAGGGGTCGAGCACAAGCTCAATCTTGCCTGGCACACTGGTGTCCACACCAATGGGGCGGGCTTTGTTGCCGTTCACCACCAAGCCTTGGGTCATGGTGGTGCCCAAGCTCACATTCACTGTGCCGTTGGTGGTGAAGGTAACTTTGGTACGCACCAAGTCTGACAACTGACGCAAGGTCAAATCACGGCGGTCCAGCAGCTCAGCTGGCTGGCCCTCGAGAGTTGGCGATTTGGACAAGCTTTGGTTGATCAAGGCCAACTGGCCTGTGAGGGTGTTGGCTTGTGCGGCCACGCTTTTGATGCCTTCGCTGGTTTCAGTGGCAATCAAATCGAGCTGGCTGTTGAGCTCGCCAAAACGCGAAGCCACGCCATCAGCGCTGCGCAAAAAGCTGGTGCGCTGCACGGTAGATGCAGGGTCAGCAGACAACGCGCCTGCAGCAGCAAAGAAGTCATCAAACGCTGAGCTCAGGCCAATGCTTTTGTCACCCATGATGTCCATCACGCGTTTGGCGTAATCGACCATGGGTTTTTGACTGGCCAAATCGCTGGTGCTGTTGCGCAGGTTAGATTCTGCAAACGCATCAAACTGGCGCTTGATATTGGACAACATCACACCGGTGCCAGCGTACATACTGGCCATTTTCTTAGGCGCAGTGTCTTTGAGCACCACGTCTTGGCGTGAATAGCCTTCGGTGTTGACGTTGGAGATGTTGTTGGCAACCGTGCTTAAGGCACGTTGGTATGCGCCAATACCGTTACTGGCAATGCCGAGCATGTCACTCATTTACGGCCTCCACTGAAAGGTGCCTTGAACTCTTGCAAGCTCTTGAGTGGCAAAGCTTTTTCTAGGGCAAAGCCTTTGTTGAGGTCGGTCGCAGTGGGCAGAGGGATAGGTTGCTGCTTGGGGTTCAAGGCAATCCCTTTGCCGCGCGATTTCAGCAACGCATCTGTACTAGGCGCTGGTGCTTGCTGTTGCTTGACCGCACGCTCCATGAAATCGGCCACGCCCAAGGCACCGCGCTTAGACATTTGCAAAGACACTTCTTTGTCAAACATGCCTTCAAAGGTTTCCACCGCGTGCGATTTGTTGTCTTCATCCTTCATGGGCTCGTTGGCCTCACGCATGGACTTCAACATCATTTGAATGAACAAGCCTTCGAACTGCTGTGCAGATTCGCGCAAAGCACTGTTTTGATCTTTCTGCGCTTTGCCGCGCAGCTCACCCAGACCTGTGAAGTCTGTGTAAGACCTAGGCGTGGATGTGTCGACGGGGCTGCTCATGTCTGCTCGCTTTAGATGATGACCAGCTCGGCGCGCAAGCTGCCAGAACTTTTCAGGGCTTCAAGAATGGCAATCAAAGCAGAAGGCGTGGCACCCACTTGGTTGACCGCATCCACAATTTGACGCAGCTCGACACCGGGCTGGAACAAGAACATGGGCTTGTTGGGCTCGGCCACTTTGATGTCGGCGTTTTGCACTTCGGTGGTTTGGCCACCGGCGAGCATGTTGGGTTGTGACACCTCGTTGGTGGCTGTGATGGCCACTGAAATGGTGCCGTGCGACACAGCTGCCGCGGTGACGCGCACCGAGCGGTTGATCACCACCGTACCTGTACGAGAGTTGATCACCACGCGTGCTGGCGGCTCGCCTGGCTTGACCTCTAGGGCTTCAATTTCGCTCATAAAAGCGACGCGTTGATTCAAGTTTTTAGGGGCTCGTACCGATACCGATATACCGTCAATGGCTTGTGCCACATCACCGCCAAATTTTTTATTGATCGCGTTGACGATGGCAGTAGTGGTAGAGAAATCGTTTTCACGGATGTTGTAAATCACGTTTTCAGCAGATTCAAACGGCGTGTCCACAATGCGCTCCACAATCGCGCCGCCAGGAATGCGGGCTGAGGTGGGGACACCAATTTGTACTTTTGAACCGGCCGCGCTGGCATCAATGCCAGTGGCTGTCAAAGCACCTTGGGCCAAGGCATAAATTTCGCCGTCTACACCGCGCATGGCGGTCATGATCAGGCTACCGCCACGCAAGTTGGAGGCTTTACCGATGGCAGACACATTGATGTCAATCCGTTGACCAGGCTTGGCAAAGCCAGGCAAATCTGCAGTCACCAACACAGCCGCGGTGTTTTTGATATCGACACGCGCTGCGGTGGCAGCAGTTTCAAAGTCTGTCAATGGGCCGTCAATGCGCACCCCCATTTGAGAGAGCATGGCTTTCATGCTTTGCGTGGTGAATGGCACCGAAGCGTCGTCACCCGTGCCTTGCAAGCCCACCACCAAACCATAACCAATCAATTGGTTGGGGCGTTGGGCAGCGAGCGTGGCCAAGTCTTTGACGCGGTCAGCTTGCGCTGCACCTGCAGCCAGCACACACACGCTGGTCAAGCAGACGCGAACAAAAGTGGAGAGACGATTCATGAAGTACTCGTTCGATCAGAGGTGAGGCTTAGAAAGGCCAGTATTTGTGCATCAAGCTGGTTCCCCAGCCTGCTTTGGTGGCATTGGCCAAGTCACCCGAACCGCGGTACGCGATTTGAGCATTGGCCAAACGGCGTGATTGCACGGTGCTGTTAGGGCCCACGTCTTCAGGGCGAATCACGCCTGAGACTTGAATGACTTCGGTGCCTTCAGACAGGCCGAGTTTTTTCTCGCCACGGATCATCAGGTTGCCGTTGGCCAAAATCTCGACCACGGTCACGGCCACCGAGCCAGACAAAGAGGCTTGTTGGTCTGCCTTGCCTGCGCCTTTGGAGCTGTTGTTGTTGTTGTTGATGTCCACACCGTTCAAGAAGGGGGACATGGCACCAATCTTGGTATTGAAGCCAGAGGGCAAAGAGTTTTTAGACTCGCGACTCACGTCGGTGTTTTGTGTACGGGCGGCTTGTGTCGATTCGTTCAACAACACGGTGATGATGTCGCCCACTTGGTAATTGCGGCCACGGCCGAACCAGGCATCACTTTGCCGGTTGCTGTAAATGCCGCCGGTGGCAATTTTTTGCCGGTCAGCGGCAAGTGGGTACACCGGTTGGAACTCTGGCGAAGGACGCAACACCAAATCGACAGGCTCTGAAGCGCAGCCTTGCAGCAAATAAAGAATGCCTGCCAAAGCGAGTAAGCGAAGAACAATCATGATCCAGCTCCTTCAGATGTTTTGGTTCAAGAACTTGAGCATGCCGTCGACCGCAGAGATGGACTTGGAGTTCATCTCGTAGGCGCGCTGGGTCTCAATCATGTTGACCATTTCCTCGACCACGTTCACGTTGGACGCTTCGAGTGAGCCTTGTTTCAAGGCGCCTGCGCCATTGAGGCCAGGGGTGAGAATTTGAGCCACGCCGCTGGCTTGTGAGGCTTCAAACAAGTTGTTGCCAATGGGCTTCAAGCCGCTTGGGTTCACAAAGCGGGCAATTTGAATTTGGCCAATGTTTTGTGAGCCACCGCCCGCCACGATCTCAGCGGAGACGGTGCCGTCTTGGCCAAAGGTCACGCTAGCTGCGTTTTCAGGAATGGTGATGTTGGGAATCAACGGGAAGCCCGACGCTGTCACGACTTGGCCGGTGTTGTTGATTTTGAAGTTGCCGTCGCGGCTATACGACGTGGTGCCGTCTGGCATTTGAATTTGGAACATGCCACCACCCATGATCGCCAAGTCAAGCGGCGATTGGGTGTTGATCAAGTTGCCCTGCAAGTGCAGCTTTTCAGTGGCATTGATCTTCACACCGGTACCGAGCATCAAGCCGGTCGGTGAGAGTGTGTTGTTGGTGGTTTGACCACCGGGCTGCTTGACGTTTTGATAGAGCAAGTCTTCAAAAACGGCTCTGTCGCGTTTAAAGCCGGTCGTGCTCACGTTGGCCAAGTTGTTAGAAATCACGTTCATGCGCGTCTGCTGCGCGTCAAGACCGGTTTTCGCTACCCACAATGATGCATCCATGGCTTTAAGCCCCTTTTAAACTGTCAAATTCAAGACGCCTTCATCATGGAAGCGCCCGACTCATCGTTGGATTTGCTTTCTTTGATCATTCGAACCTGGTGCTCAAACGAGCGGCTCTGTTCAATCAGCTTCACCATCGATGCCATTGGATTGACACTGCTGCCTTCTAAAGCCTGCGGTGTCAAAGAAACTGGCTCTGGACCAGATGCAAAGTCCGTGCCAACTGGTTTTTCGTCAACTCTGAACAAACCGTCTTCTCGTTTGATCAAGTGGGTGGCACTGGCATCGCGCAACATGAGGGTGCCGACGATCTGCTCTTGCGGCACACCAGGCTGGGTGGGGTCTGAGGCGTAAATCTGGCCTGTGTTGGTGATGTTGATGCGTGAGCCCACAGGGATGGTGATAGGGCCGCCATCTTGGCTTTGCACCATGTGGCCAGAGCCTGTTTCGAGTACGCCATTGGGGTTGATGCGCAGGTCGCCGCGGCGTGTGAATGCCAAAGTTCCGTCATTGCCCATCACGCCCAGCACCGTTTTGTGGTTCATGGACACATCCAAGTCACGGCCAGTGACCATCAGCGGACCGGGCTCCAAGCGCACGCGATCGGTCGTGTACAGACGGGGTTGCAAGCGAGAGTCAAAGCCCTCACCCACCGCTTGGTGCGGTTGGATGGTGGCTTCGTAGGTTTGCTTGAAACCCGCAGTGGTGACGTTGGCAATGTCGTTAGACAGCTGCTGGCGGATCAAACGGTCTTCGTTGATCGCGGCCATCGCGTTGAAAGATAAACGGTCCATATCAGGCCCCTAGTGCAACTTATTAGTTACGAATTTGGATGATGGTTTGCGTCATCGAGGTGCTGGTTTCCATGGCCTTGGCGTTGGCTTGGAAGTTACGCTGCTCGGTGATCAAGTCCACCAATTCTTGGGTCAAGTCGACGTTGGCACGCTCGGTTGCGCCTGAGCGCACGGTGCCGAAACCAGCAGAACCTGCTTCGCCGTACTTAGGTGTACCTGAATCTGAGGTCTTGTAGTAGTTGGTGTCACCAATCTGGCGCAAGCCAGATGGGTTGGAGAAGTTGACCAACACCACTTTGCCCAATGACTTTTGTGAGCCGTTAGAGAAGCTGGCAGACACCAAGCCGTCGTCGGCAATGGCCAAGCCCACCAAGTCACCTTCGGGTGCGCCGTCTTGCGACTGCGACAACACCGAGAAGGGTGACGCAAACTGGGTTGACTTGGAGTAGTCGATGTTCATGGTCAAAGCGCCCTTACCGTTTGGCAAGTACACGGTATCCAACTGAGCACCTTGTTTTGGTGAAATCAAGTTACCAGCTGTATCGAATGTCAGCTCGCCTTTGTCAAAGTAAACCGGCGACCAAGCTGGCAAAGTCTCAAAGCCTGTGGCGGTCGAAGACTCATCACCAAAGCCGTCGATGTACACCGTGGCGCCCTTTTCATCCTTGAAGGCCGTGGGCTTGATCCAAGTGGTGGTGGCACCGAACTGCGCATCCAAACCGTCCAAGCCCCAACGTGCATCACCCGTGATCTTGACGTACGAGCTGGTCGATGCCGTGCCCGTGGTGAACTGCAAGGCATTGCTCTTGGTGTCGTAGCTCACCTTGACGCCGTTGATGGAGTCAGGTGTCAAACCATTTTTGGATGGACCTTGTAAATTATTGATGCCGTTTTGCAGGGCTTCCATGAAAGTACCCAGCGTGTAGGTGTCTTTGGGTGGAATAACCACTGTACCGGTGATGCCGTTGACAGACACCACGAATTGGTTGTTGGTCTCGTCGACCGAGAAATTGTTGTCCACGTTCACGGCCAAGGCGTTGCCTGTCAACATCGCAGGTGTTGAGGCGATACCGCGCAAAGCGTCAACGGTGGATGGGGTCACCACATAGTTGGCTGGGTCACCTGTCATGCCCAAGCCTTTGGACATTTGTGTGGCCAAGCTACCAGGGCGAATGCCGGTGATGGACAAGCCAGAGTTATCACCCGTGGTGCCCGACTGGAACACAAAGGTTTGTTTAACCGAGTCGTACTCAACCTTCATGCCGTAACGTTGGTCGTTGAGTGTGCGGTAAGGCGATGTAGACACCGAAGGCGACAAGGTTAAGCCCACAGATGAGTCGTTGACACCTTGCACCAACGGGTCAGCCAAGTCCATAGCGGTTTGTTCGCTCGACACCGTAACTTTGGCGTTATTGGTGGGCGAGAACACCAGCTGCTGCTTGGCAGTGTCGTAGCTGACGACCACGTTGCCGCCGTACTGAGGATCTTCGTCAATTTGTTTTTGCACTTCGCGCACCATGTCTTCGCTGCGCATATCTTTGGACGTGGACAGGTCAATGGCCAGCTTTGGCAAGGTGGACTTGTCAGCGCGCGTCAACTCCAATGAGAAGGTGGGTGAGCCCACAGTGGAGAAGTTGAATGGTTTTTCGTCGCCATAGGCGCGGGCCATGACGTTGGTCAATTCCGCGGCAATTTGAGTACCTGACAGTTTTTTGCTCGCTGAAGCTGGCAACTTGCTCATGGTCTCAACCAAATGATCCAAGCCAACCGTGACAGGATCAATTGAGTTGTCAACGTTCACAGTGAACAAGTTGCGCAAGTCATCAATACTGCGTTTGCTGCCGTCGAGGGCTGAGGCCACGCCTGTTGTCAAAACTGGATTGGTTGATAAACCAGCGTCATCAATTTCTTCAATCTGTGCAAATGGCCCCGTGGCTTCCGTGATGCTTTGCAGCACTTTGACCGAGTTGGCAATGGCTTGCGCACTAGCGCTAGAGGGATCTTTGGCCTTAACGGTCAGGGCCTTGTCAGTAGCTGAATACGTGGCAATGAAGTCAGCAGAGAATGTGGCGTTTTTATTGAGCTTGTCAGCCAAGTCGGTGCCAGAAGTTGCTTCTTCAAATAGCGGCGGTGTAGCCGTACCAAACGTAGCTTTAAAGCCAACGGCGGCATCGTCAAATGTGAAAGCAGCGGTGGCGCGTGTGTAAGGGGTAATTTGCAACTCACCAACAAGAGGTGGCTCAGTACCTTGGGTCACAACCACGCCTTTGGCAGAGGTCGTGCCTTTGATGTCCGAAGCAGACACGTTGGGGTCGATGGCTGTGATTTTCAAAATCGAATCAGCATAGGTGATGGCACTGCCTGTAGACACATCGCTTGCGGCGCCTGTGACTTTGGTCAGTTCAACACCCGAGATGTTGCGTTGCGCAGCATCGGTAATTTTCAAAATGCCATTGGCATCGTCAAACTCGACCGTGATGTTTTCGCTGCCAGCGTCGAATGCACGCAGCTTGATTTGCAACTCTTCTGCCATGGCTGCACCGTCAAGCGAGTCAACGGCCAGTGACGTGACATCCATTTGTTTGCCACCAATGTTGATACTGAAGCTGGCAAATGGGTTGGACTCGGGGTCTGTAGCACCGTAGTTGATACCTTCCACTTCAACGCCGGGCTTAGCAGCTTGCGCCACATAGGTAGAGGTGAAGCTGGCATTGGCATTCAATGCGGCCACCACCTCTTCGGGCGTTGGAGGTGTCGAACCAGTCGCAGGTACAGTGACTGTCACGCGAGCGGCATCGGGACCAAATTCAACCGAGCGTGCCCCAGTGACTTCTGGATCCATTGTGTAAGTCACGGCACTGCTACCCTGCTGAAGCAGCAAGTCAGTCTTGCTGACATTTAAGTAGTTACCAAAGTCGATACCGTCGTTGGATCCTGTGCCCAAGTCGGTGGCCATGCCACCGTTAACTGTGGCAGGTTTGGACACACGAATGTCTGTCAGTTCATCCAAGGAGAATTTGATGGTTTTCTTAGCAAAGCTGCTGTTGAGTTCCGCAATTTCTTCTGGGGTCTTGAAGTCGCTCTTTGCCTTGAGTTCGCCATATTTGTTGACGTACATCTCTTCGCCTTGGCTGTTGGTGGCTTGCTGCAACGAGGCGTTGACGAGCTTGTCACCCACGTACACATAGGTTTGCCATTTGTTGTTGGGCGTTTCTTGGCTAGCGTTTTGTGTCTTGACGTAGTAGACCGAGGCTAAGTAAGAGTTACCACCCGCGTCATACACGGTGAGCGCTGTGCTCTTGTTGTACGTTTCAGGGTCGTTACGGTTAAATTCTTTGGTAATCACTTCAGCATCGGCTGGGAAGTTCAAACCGAGTTGCACTTTGCTGGTTTGCTTGGCCATGCCAGTGGTTTTTTGCGGGATGGTCAACACGTTCATGTCGTCCAAGTTCGCTTTGCCGGACGAGTCAACTGACGCTGCCATGAGTTTTTGGCCTGCCGAGTTCACCACGTTGTATTGGTCGTTCATCATGAACACACCGTTGCGCGTGAAGATGTCTTGGAAACCGTCTTGTGACTTCAATGGGAAGAAACCGTCACCACTGATAGCCAAGTCCAAGGTGTTGGACGAGAACATCATGTTGCCTTGACCAAACTCTTGCACCACACGCTTCAAGGACACACCTTGACCAATCGTGGCCGAGGCTTTTTGCAAAGGTGATGTAGCAAAAATATCGCCAAAGTCAGTACGGCTGCGCTTGAAACCGGTGGTTGAAACGTTGGCAATGTTGTTGGATGTCACGCCCAGCTGTGCGGTGGCGGCATTCAAACCAGTGAGAGAGGTATAAAAAGACATGGTGCTTTAGCTCCTGAGAGAAATTCTTGAATCTTGAAATTAGTAGCTGATGCGTTTCACATCAGTCAAATTAACTGTCTTACCACCGGCAACTTCGAGCAACATCGTGCCGTCAGAAGTACCTGCACTGGTCACGCCTGTCACTTGGGCATAGGTGTTGACCGTGGGTTTAGTAACCGAGCCGTTGCTGTTGACCGAGGCCACATAGCGGTAGGTACCGTTAGGAACAGCTGTACCGCCATCGTTCATGCCATCCCACTCCAAGGTGACATCGCCAGCTGGCTGTGGTCCCATGATTTGGGTGCGCACCAAGATGCCTTTGTCATTGAAGATTTCAACCTTGATGCCGTCTGCACCCGTAGGCGCATTGACCACGCCTTGCGACACAGTGGTGTCAGTCACCATGACAGGGCCGTCGGGCACGCCCACGGTTTTACCGATCAATGAAGTGGCGCCGAGCAAACGGTCGTTGGCCAAGCTAGAGACCAAGTTCTGCATGCTAGTCTTCATGGCTGTGGTGGCTTCGAGTTGCGAGAACTGCGCGAGCTGGGCCACGAAGGCTTCGTTCTTAACTGGATCCAATGGGTTTTGGTTCTTCAACTGTGTGGTGAAGAGTGTCAAAAATTCCGTCTGGCCCATGTTGGTGTTCGTGGGCGTGGCTTTTTGTTGCGCTTGGTAGTCTTCGTACTTGACGATGCCACTAGGCAGAGAGGATGTTGCGGTAGTAGCCATGATTAAGTCTTCGTAATTTCAAGGGTGCGCATCATCAACTGGCGAGCGGTGTTGACCACTTCGACGTTGTTTTGATACGAGCGAGAGGCGGCCATCATGTCGACCATCTCAGACATTTCATTCACGTTGGAATGAAAGACATAGCCTTCTTTGTCGGCCAAGGGGTTGCCTGGCTCCCAAGTTTTGCGAATGGGTGATGGGTCGTTGACGATGCGGTCGACCTTGACGCCACCAATGAATTGCGCGCCACCGTGTGTCATTTGTTCTTCCATCAAGGCTTTGAACAAAGGACGACGGCCGCGGTAGGCCTCTTCTTCTGAACCCGCCACCGAGTTGGCGTTGGCCAAGTTAGAGGCTGTGGTGTTCATGCGGATAGATTGCGCATTCAGCGCTGTACCCGCAATACCAAAGACGTTATCGAGTTGCATGGTCTATTACTCCCCGCGCATGGCTTTGCGAAGACCGCCAATGCGGTTTTCTAAAAATTGCAAGGTCGCTTGGTATTCGCTGGCAGCTTTACCGTACTGGGCTTGCTCGACGTTCATCTCAACGGTGTTGCCGTCAAATGAACTGTTGAATGGGGTGCGAAAACGCATGCCGTTGTCGGGCGCTTCTTGAATGCCCGCGTAATGCTTTTCGTTGGTGGCCGTCAAATACTCGGTCTTGACGTCCTTGAGCATGGCCTTGAAATCGACGTCTTGTGCTTTGTAGTTAGGCGTGTCGGCGTTGGCGATGTTGCGCGCCAGCACTTCCATACGCTGGCTTCTCACGCCAAGCGCACGCTCATGAATTCCGAAAGCTGAAGAAAAAACGTCCATAACAAGACTCCTGTTTATTGACACATGGCCTCAAGTTGTGAGACCTCGTGTCGACTAATGCAAGAGCCGTGCCATGGTGGTTTTGACGCTTGAAGCGGCAAATGTTTGCCGCTAAGTCAGTGACGCCCCACTCTGTAGCGTCAACGAAACAAAGGCTGCGCAATACAAATGAGTAACGACGCAGCGCGAGTGGCTGGGTGTGTGGTCCCGACGATTTCTGCTTGCAGCATGAGGAGGGCCACACACCCAGCCACTCGCGCGAGCTCAGAAAAAACTCAGTAGCTACAAACCAATTAACGAACTTCCGACACAGCCGCCTGCGCCGCATAAGCACTCAACCGTGCCGCCTGCATCGAAGGACGCTGCTGCGCCACGTCTTTGCCCAAACGCTCATTGGCGTTGTGATGCAAACCAGCCAAGATGGAATTACGCGTGATGGGTGCACGCACATCGCGGTTCACATGCAAATAAGCCGCCTGCTGGCCTGGAATGTTCAGCGCCGCATTAGGCCGTGTTTCATTTCGAGCAGCTGGCGTGAGCACTGTTAAGTACAGATCATCCAAACCCACAGGGCCAAAATTCTTCAGGCCCGTGTCATCAAAATACTTGCCCACCATGTCCAGCTGCTGCAGCACGCTGTGGCCCAGAATGGCTTTAGGGTTCGCGCCAAAGCCCGCACTGGCAGCGCCACGGTCAGGGCCATCACAAAACTGGATGATGCCGTGACAACGGCTGTTAGAAGCTTTGGGGTTCATGCCGTCGCTCTCCATCAAGGTGAGGCGGGCAAAGTCATCAGGAGAAAAACGATGCTCTTGCGAGAGCTGAACAATTTTGTTCATCACCGCCTGTTTGTCTTGCGCAGGGATGAAACCCTTTTCAATGGCACGGTCGATGGTTTTTTCTAGCACCACGTTACCGCTGCGATCAGAGCGCGTGAGCAACTGCACTTGTGCCGTACCAGCCAAAGCAGCATTGCCCATAGCGGTGTTGGTATTGAGTGTGTTGACGTTGGCTGCTGGTGTGACTGTTGGTGCGGCCAAGGCCGCTGCGGCCGCAGCTTTGTTGGCTGCAATCGCTTGGTTCACAGCTTGGGCCTGCTGCAAAGACAGGTTCAAGCTATCGAGGTTGAGCTTTTGACCCGGATGGATCATGTTGGGGTTGGCAATGTTGTTTGAACGTGCCACGGTTTGCGCCATGCGCATGGCTTCGTTGTTCGAGATGTTCACACCACGCGCCGCCATTTGCTCGCGCACGATGCCCGTGAGGGTTTGCCCCGCCCGAACCGCCGTGCCCCAAGCAGGTGTTTCGCCCTCAGGTGCCAGTGAGCCGGATTGGCTGGCACTGGCCATCGCACGCGAGAACGCGGGCGCCGTGCGCGCATAGGCCAGCTGACTGCGGGGCAGCTTGGGCATGCCAGAGGCATCGGTGGTGTTCACCTGCGGGTTGTAGGACGGGTCGAGTCGCATGGAAGGCTCCGTTTAATCGGTCCGTGAAAAAGTTGGCTTCGTTCTTGCATGAAGGGTTGGGTCTGAACCAATGTCAAAACATCAACACCAACCCGTATGACTATGCAATTGCCGTGCCTAAAAAATGCCGACACCCAACGCTTCAAGCGCTGGAGCGTGTGGCTGGCCGCATGCCTGCTAAGCCACGCCCAGCTTGGGTTTGCGTCGGATTTGGTTGGCACAGACAGCGCCTTTGAGGTGCTGCAAAAACAAGCCCAACAATGGGCAGCCACACACCCTTCTTTTCAAGGTAAACCGGTGCAAGTGGTGCCGGTTGACCCCCGCATCACGGTGCAAAACTGTCAACAAAACCTGCAGTTTGAGCACCCGTTTCCCAACCAACCGGCGGTTCGCGTGCGCTGTGCGCAGCCTGCATGGCAACTTTTTGTGAACCTCAATACAGGCCAAGCCACCGCCCCCGTCCAACGCACTGGGGCTGTTGCGCCTGTGTTGCACAAGGCCTTGGTATCGAAAGAGCTGCTCAAGCGCGGCACGGTGATCACGCCTGAGATGTTCAGCTATGCCGAGATGCCAGCAGCTGGCATGGAAAACCAAATCATTTCCGATACAAAGTTATTAAAAAACATGCAGTTGGTGCGTGACCTCACGCCCAACACACCTCTGCGTTCGTACGATGTGAAGACCGCTGTGTTGGTCAAGCGCGGACAAGAGGTTCAGGTCACAGCAGGCGAAGGACAAGGCTTTTCCATCACTATGCGCGCGGAAGCGTTGCAAGATGGGGGCTTAGGTGAACAAATTCGCTTAAAAAATGTCGAGTCGGGTCGATCACTATCTGGCGTGATTACCGGACCGAATGCCGCCAAACTGAGGTGAAAAGTGGTATTAAAAAAATATTTCAAAAAAACGCTCAAGTTCTAGAATTTGAGGTCGATTGAAGTGTTGTGGAAAAGTTTGACCCGCACAACGGGTTAAGGAAAGTGAAAACATCATGAATGACGCTATTTCAAACTACGGTCGTATGACGCAATCGAACGCTGCCATTCGCAGTGCCATCGACAAAGTCGAAAAACGGAGTCCTTCTGCAGCGCAAGCCAAGGAAGAGCTCGCACCGTCGCTGGAAAAAACCAGTTCGGCAGGAGCAGATAAAGTGAGCTTGAGCAACGTCGCCCAAAAAGTCATGGCTCAGCCAGACTTTGATCGCTCCAAAGTGGAAGCCATCAAGCAGGCCATCAGGGAAGGCAACTACCCTGTGAACCCTCGCCGCATTGCCGAAAACTTTGTGGCCCTCGAAAAAATGATCGGTAACTGACCCTTCCTTTGGGATTGATCGTCTTTTGACCGATATGACCACCGTCGCCATGGACACTCAGGCCTCCTCGCTGGAGCAGGCCTTGGCTTTGGCGCGGACGCTGGAAGATATGCTGGAACAAGAGTTCGCACATCTGAAAGTACAAAACCTTGACGCCTTCGAAGCGTCGCAAGCCTCTAAGAACGAGCTGCTTCAGCAGCTCGCGCAGTTGGCTGGTATCCACGGGCCTGAATCTGCAGACGCACTCGGCCCCGAGTGGGATGGTTTCAAAGAGCACATGGCCCACTGCCGCGACATGCATCGCCGCAATGAGGTGCTGATTGTGCGAAAGATTGATGCCATCCGAGGTGCCTTGCAAAGCCTGCAAGTGCAAGACCCCGCCAGCTCTGTTGAAATTTATGACCGCTTGGGCAAAGTCTCGCGCGGTGGCCGTCGCGGCGGCCGTGGCTACGCCGAAGCGTAAGCACGTCGCTTCTCTACCTTAAGCCTGCTTCGGCTTTTCATCCCCGGGCTGCATGCCCTTGAGCCAATACACCCACGCCAAAATCACGGCGACCGCGGTGAACATGTCTTCCGGAATTTCTTGCCCCACATCGAGTCGGCTCAGCATGGCCAATAGACGTGGGTCTTCGGCCACATACACGCCCTGCTTCTTGGCCTCTGCCACGATGCGCCGCGCCAGCTCGTCATCACCTTTGGCGGTGAGCACGGGGGCTTTGTTGCGGCCATATTCCAAGGCCACGGCTTGCATGTAGTGCTTGTCGGTCATGCGCGGGTGTCAATCAAACTGCCGTGTTCAGGCGGCGGATGGTCTTCTTGCGCATCTGGACGCGGCGCGTTGTAAACCTGAAAACTCCCCATGCGCAAGCCAGCGCTCTCTAGCTCGTCGGTCAAGTCGGTGGCGTTGAATTTGGCCAAGTCGGCCACGTCTTTGCGCAAGGCCCACATGGTGATGTCCACCTGCGCGCTGTTGCTGATGGTGGTTTTGAGCCACACCTCGCCCAACACACGGCTTTGGGTGTGCATGTTGACCACCAACGGGTTTTTGGGCTGGCCAGGTTTGTTGCCTTTTTGCTCGAAGTGCAGCTCCACAGGGTCTGCATCGCGAAAGGGTATGACCAGCCCAAAATGCAAATCGCCTTTATTGACGGTTTGACCCGATTGGACTTGCGAGGCTTCTAGCTCATCGAGGGCATGCTTCAAGCTGTCTTGGGTGTCGACACTGTCTTGGTCTTGCACACGCTCGCGCTCGGCCATGAGTAAGCGCAGCAGCACTTTGGTGTTGTCGGCCACGGGCTCAGCTTCGGCCAAATACGCTTCGCTGGGCTTGGTGAGCCCCAAAATAAAACGCTTCAAGGCTTGGGGTTGCAAGCTGCTCATGCTCAAGCGCTGGGCAGCGATGCGTTTTTTCAAGTCACCCGCGTCTTGCACGGGCGGCACCAAGCTCTCCAACACGCCGGGGCGCAACAAAGCCATCAGGTTAGAAAAGCCGGGCGGCTGAAACAGCAAGGTGTTGAGCCGTGTGGGCATGTCTGGGTGCGGGGCTTGAGGGCCCGCAAAGTTGCCCGTGTGCAGCAACTGCAGCGCCCACTTGCCTGCAGGCAACAGCTGGGCACGCAGCTGCATGAGATCGCCCTCTTTGATGTAGGGCTGCAAAGGCAAGTTGAAGATGTGGTCGTTGAGGACCAGCTTGAGCTGATGGTTGACCACCGTGGCGGTGGCCTGCACCACTTGGCCGTCGTGCAAACCCAATTGGCGAGCGACAGGCGCTTCGACGTACGCCGTACGCATTTCCAAATGAATAGGCGCCACACGCGTGACCGCGTGGACGCCTTCTGGGCCCAAGATGCTCATGGAGTCCCCTTAAGGGAAGCGCACCCAGTTTTTGCGCTCGTTCATATTGATGTCGGCGGTGGAATAGCCACCACCACGGTGCATGCCACTGTTGCCAGGCGAATGGCCAGGCACTGCGTAGCTGCGCAACAGGTCATCGTGATTGGGCACATTCAACACAGCGCCGGCCATCAAAGCGCGGGGTGGCGATTTGGTGAAGGCTTGCGGGTTTTGTTGCACAAATGCGTTGCGCAAAATGTCAACACGCAAAGGGCTGTCAGGCATGGTCTTTTTGATGACTTTGTCCAGCGTGTCACCCGACTCAACTTTGTACGTGCCACGCACTGCGGGGCTGGTTGCCATGGCGAGCATGGGTGCACTCAGCACCATGCAGCAAAGCAAAGCGCGAACGGAAGTCATAGGCTTGTTCATGGTCGGTTCTCCCGTCAATCTTTTAGTAGGTGTAAGGCCAAGCAACCCAGGCCCCATTGAATTTTTGCTTGCGTCCAGCCACTTGCTTGATTTCAGCACTGTAAGACGTGACCGATTTGACTTCGGCCAACACCGCAGCGTCAAGTGCGCCAGGTTCTAGGGTGTGACGTGGCAAGACGGATGGATCGGCAATCATGAGCTTGTCGCCCACACGCAGGCCCGCATTGACACCTGCATTAAGGGTCAAGCGCCCGTTGCTTTGCTCAACCGCAAAGGTCTGTGGCTCGCAAGCCAGTTGCTTTTCTAGCTTGGCAGCCATGGCGCTCACGGCACGAGCAATGGCTGCGTTCGTATCTGTGTCCATCTTGGGCGTGCCATAGGCTTGGGAGGGCAAGCTAGGCACCACCACCTCTTCGGCTGCAAACCAAGCTTGTCGCTGGCCCGGGCCATTGACTTGAAGTGACAAGCCAAAGGCGGTGTAGTCGTCCGAGACACCGGCCAACGGCACGGGTGTGACAGACAACTGGGCGTGCCACTGCACATGCTCTTCACCGTGACCATGTTGCAAACGGTCATAGGTACGCGCCTGTGCTTGCGTGCTGATGAGGCGCCAACGCTCAGAACGCGCCGCAGCTTGCAACAACTGTTTGCGTGCCGCAAAGCCGAGCTGCTGGGCGGGGTAGCGTTGGGCGGGGGGCAGACCCGTGGACAGGTCTAAGCCCACCGTCATGACTTGACGCAAAGCCGCCTTGGCTTGCGGTGCTTCACAACGTCCAGGCTGCACAGCCTCTATGTTGTTAGTGACTGCCAACTCCGCTTGAGGTTGTTGCCCAGCGTCACGCACATATTGGGCAACTTGCAAATCACGGAGTTTGATTTCAGATGAAAAGCGGTTCAGCTCGCGCAGCTTGCCATCGCCTTCCATCCAGCTGGTGGCGCTGACACGCGTGTTGGACTTCATGGCAGCCTCGACCATGGCGCCGCGAATGGCGTTGAGTCGCTCTTGTGCGCTCAAGTCCGCCGCTGCGGCTGAAAAGTTGACACCTGCCAAGGTCAGCACAACGAGGCTGCTCAGACAGGCGCGCGAGAAAGTCCACATGGTCAAAAGCCTTTACGACGCCATCAGTTGCGCTTGCTGCTCAGGCTAGCGACGTACAAAGCACGCAAGTCGTTCACGACATTACGGTCTAAGGACATGGTGGTTTCGTAGGTGTCGTCGCCCACAGGCGTGATGCTGACGAGCACTGCGCCATAAATGACACCTTCAACGCGGGCGCGGAAGGTGTCGCTCATGACTGTCATGTCAGCCACCGTGGTGCTGGCATCGAGCTGCTGGCCATAGACCTGCTCGGTCAAGGCGCGGTAAGCGTCAAGTTTTGATGCACGAATGGCCAACAAACGCTGCTGGGCTGGATTGCGATGGTTTTGAATGCTAATGACCGCATAGCCTGTGGCCACCAAGGTCTCACGCTTTTGGGTCATGGGCGTGATCATGTTGGCGCTGTCATCCACGCGCGCTTGTGCGGGCATGGGTGGCGGCGTATTGGCGCAAGCGGTCAACAAAATGGCTGAGGCTGTCACAGCCCAGAAAGTGGTGCGGTTCATATCTATGTCCTTGAGAGGTCTCCCCCTTGATTCGGCATCGACTGGGGTATCTTTAACAAATTGCAATACGAATACTTTTTCTGTCTTGTGGAATACGGCTTGTCACCGACAATCGTGTGTAGGAATTTTTGACATGAAGACCACCACACACTTTATTGGCTGCAGCGAGTCAGCTGCCACCTTACGCCAATTGGTCGCGACGATGGCCAACTCAAACGCTACCGTGATGATCACGGGCGAAAGCGGTACAGGCAAAGAGCTTTTGGCTCGGCTGCTGCATGAGCAATCGGACCGTTGCGGTGCCAACTTTGTGCCCATCAACTGCGCGGCCATTCCCAAAGATTTGCTGGAAAGCGAGCTGTTTGGCCACCGCAAGGGCGCATTCACGGGCGCTGTGGCCGATCGCATTGGTCGCTTTGAGCTGGCACATGGCGGCACGATCTTCTTAGATGAGATTGGCGACATGTCGCTGGACATGCAAGTCAAGTTGCTGCGTGTGCTGCAAGAACGCACCGTCGACCCCATTGGCGGCACCCGACAAATTCAGGTCGATGTACGCGTCGTAGCGGCGACTCACCGTGACTTAGAAGCCGAAATTGCAGCCGGTCGGTTCCGTGAAGACTTGTACTACCGCCTCAATGTGTTGCCCATGGTCACCCCTCCGTTGCGTGAACGCAACACTGACGTGCCTGAATTGTTGGCATTTTTCGCAAAAAAATGTGCCAACTTTGGCAAACAACCGATTCGCTTCAAACCAGACTTTTTGGCAGCTTTGCAAAAGTACCCTTGGCCGGGCAACGTGCGTGAGCTGTCCAACGTGGTGGACCGTTTCAGCACGCTCTATGCAGGCCAAGAACTAGACCTGCGTGCCATTCCCCCTACCCTGCTGCCCAAAGGCTTGGTGTCTGCTCAGGCTGAACTCCAAGCGCAAGCGCCACTGCTGGCCAAGCTCGAAATGACCCCACCGCCTGAGGTGCTGGCCGAAATGAGCGAGGAGCCTGAAGAGGAAGAAAACGAGATCGAGGGCCTCATCATGTTGGCCCAAGGCATGCCACAGCTGCCGCCAGAAGGCTTGTCGCTCAAAGAGCGCATGGCGCAGATTGAGCGCAGCATCATTGAGCAAGCGCTTAACCGCAACTCGGGCAATGTGTCACGCACAGCCAAGCTGCTGAATTTGCAGCGCACGACCTTGATTGAAAAGATCAACAAATACGAGCTGCGTCCAGCGGCCTAAGCCCTTCCCCACCCCGCAGTGATTCGGGTGTGACAAAGAAAAAGGCAGCTCAATGAGCTGCCTTTTTTGTGCCTCTGCGAAGCTTAGTCTTGGTCGTTGTAGAGCACCGTGATACTCATACGTCGGTTGCGCGGGTCACGCGGGTCTTTGGGGTTGAACGGATCGGTGTCGGCCACGCCCTCAATGCGGGCGAAACGGCTTTCTTTGATGCCGCTCTTCTCTAGCAAAGCACGGGTCACTTCGGCACGTTCAGCCGAGAGCGACCAGTTGTTGCGGCCTTCTTTGTTATTAAAGGGCACGCTGTCGGTGTGGCCGCGAATCGCAATCTTGTTGGGCATTTCGGCCAACGAGGCGGCAATTTCGCTGATCAAGTTAGAGGCCTTGCCCTGCATGCTCATGCCACCGCTGGGGAACATGGCAAAGTCAGCTTTGTCGATGATTTCGATGCGCAAACCCTGCTTGTCACGCGTGACAGAGACTTGGTCTTTCAAGCCGCCTAGCTTTTTGTTTTCAGACAACTTTTGCTCAATCTCTTTTTCGAGCTTGTCAAAGTCGGCCTTTTCTTGGGCTTGGGCGATTTCTTTCTTCTGCTCAGGCGTCAGCTTGTCTGGGTCTGAGTAGGGGTTGTTGTTTTCTTGACCAGGGTCGGTGCTGGGGTTGGGGCCACCTTCAGAGCGGGGTGTCAAACGTTCGAGCAACGCAGTTTGCTTGGCAGCAAACGGAAAACCATCGGGGTCGATGATCGAGCGGCCACCCAACACACCGTTGGAGCCCGCCAATTGACCAATGGCGACCAAGCTTTGCGAGGTCGGTTTGAAGTAGTCGGCAATGCTTTTACGTTGGTCCTCGTTAGACGCGCCCAACAGCCACATCAACAAGAAGAAGGCCATCATCGCCGTCATCATGTCGGCCAACGCGATCTTCCAAGCACCACCGTGAGCGCCGCCATGGCCCTCATCGATGATCTTCTTGATGATGATGACGGGCGCGGGAGCGGCTTCTTTCTCAGCTTCGGCTTTGGCCGCTTCTTCTGCAGCTACGGCAGCAGCCGCAGCTGCAGCAGCCGCGTCTTTTTCAGCGTCTTCAGGTGCGGCGGCCGCGTCTTTTTCGTCAGCCATTATTTCCTCAACGCGTCAAAGAGTTCGCCAAAGGAAGGCTGTGCGTGGTGGTTGATACACACACGGGCACCTTCGATGATCAGGGGAACGGGGTAGCCGTGCATGTTGCCAATGATGACTTGCTGAGCGACTTTCAAGCACTCGCTGTCTTCGTCAATGATCTGCACCAAGCGCTTGCCAAACGGTTCAAAAATACCGTAAGCCAAGAACACCCCCAAGAACGTACCCACCAGCGCGCCACCAATCAAGGCACCCAGCACAGGAGGGGGTTGGTCAATCGCGCCCATGGTCTTCACCACACCCAACACGCAAGCCACAATACCCAACGCGGGCAAAGCGCCAGCGAGGGTAGACAGGGCATCGGCGTTTTGCATTTCGCTGTGGTGGTGGTGTTTGATGGCCGTGGTCATCACGTCTTCCACCGCATAGGGGCTCAAAGTACCTGAAGACACCACCATCAAACGGATGGTGTCGCAAATCAAACCGACCAAACCATGGTCGTGCAACATCTTGGGACATTCACCAAAAATGGCACTGGCCTCGGGGTTTTCGACGTGCGATTCCATCGCCACGGCACCTTCGGCCTTGAGTGTTTTCATCAGCTTGGAGATGACCGCGATGATGGCGATGTAGTCTTCCTTGTGATAGCGGGGGCCTTTGAGCACTCGGCCCATGCCGCCCCAAGCGCCTTTAAAAATAGCGCCCGAGTTGCCGGTGATCATGCCACCCACGCCAGCGCCACCAATAATGAACATCTCGAATGGGGTGGCTTTGATAATGGGCGCCAAGCTACCGCCGGCGATCACGAAACCGCCGAACACGCAAATGAACAGAACGACCAAACCAATAATTGCTGACATCTAAC
>JACCDR010180888.1_pt1 | contig 22033 bp, 25 predicted proteins | sample 7446431 | NCBI WGS metagenome assembly JACCDR01 (sample SAMN15323443, study PRJNA562643) | freshwater metagenome | isolation source: river surface water | place: USA:Blue River Watershed | collected 2017-08-17 | reverse complement strand
CGCAGCGTCTGGGTATTGATCCCACCAGTTAGCCATTATGGCTTCCTCCGCATCGAGCCATCAGGAGCGATGAAGGTCGCGCCCGATGGCAGCTTTGCCACGTCAGCCGGGGTCGCCACGCGAACTGGCTGGCCAGATGCTGGAGAGGCCTGTGCGGTGGATCTCTCCCCCGCTGGCAGGTTCTTTTCGTAGGTGGAGATCTTCTCACCGAGGCGAGTACTGATCTCGCCCAGTCTTTGCTTGGTAGCGTCGAGAGAGCCATTGATGCCTCGCTCACCGATCCCCAAGCCTGCACCAATCTGAGATAGGAAGGTGATGTCCCTATCGGTCAACACACCAGTCATCAACTTGAGGTTGTCTGCGGTCAGCAGCGTCTGAAGCCGAGCTGCCTTATTAATCAAATCCTGGGAGCTGTCCCTGACAGTGGGTGTTTTCGAGGAAAGCGTGCCTGTGATGTTGTCCAGGTTATCTGCCCCACTGATCTCCGAAACCAGTTTGAGGGCGTCACGAGCGTTGTCCAGCGCTCCTCTCTTCTGTGCAGTGGCGTCCTGATCAGCCGTCTGATTTTCCCGCTGCGCTTTGGTCAGCTGTTGCTGCTTAAGCTGGGCGTCGACGCCTGAGGACAGGTTGGCAGCTTCCGCGTCCGACTTCCTGGCATCCGCGCCGAGCTTGGTGATGTTGGCCTGAGCCAGCTGACGAGCCACAGCCTTCTCGCCTGTCGGGTCATTGAGTCGCGCATAAGCCGCCTGCTGGTCTGGAGTGGCGTTTGGCGAGCTTGCCAGTTGAAAGGCGTCTTCAAGGCGCTGAGCCTGGCGGTCCTGCCGATCCGCTGCGCGTCCAGCTCGGCCGGCTTCAAGCTGGCGTTGCGCGCCCAGAACTCCGTTCTGCAGATTTTCCGTATGCTGTTGCCGCAGTTGATCGAATCGCAGATCGGCGAGCGAAGGCTTGCGGCTGCTGTCACGCACCACTGTGAAATGGCTGTCTTGCGCTTGACGCGCAATGGCGTTGTCGAGTCGATCCTGATTGCGGTAGGCGTCGCGCAAGTCGTGCGCTCTTTGAAAGTTGGTCATTGAGATGGCCGCATCACCTGCATTCGCCTGCGAAAACACGCCGACCCCATCCCCCATGTTTCGCACTGTGCCCAGGTTTGCAAAGCCACTGGCAGGCTGAGCGCTTGGCGATTGGGGTGCTTCGCTGAAGCGTAAACCGTCCGCCAGGCTGGGGCGTCGACCGACCGACTGGGTCGCCTGAGAGGGTTGGGCTGGCGTTTGCTGGGCGACACTCCAGCCATCGGACAATGACGTCATGCGCTGGGATTGGCGCACGTCAGGAGCGGTGAAATTCTGGCCGATAGAGCTCAGGCTGGATGGACTGTCGCTGAATGAGGGTTCACCGCTCATACCAACGCCGGCGAAAATCGCTTTCTTGCCATCACCCATGCCTACAGGGTATGCATCGCGCAAGCTCGCTGGCGTTTGGCTCAGCGCTGATTGAGCCGTTGCGCTCGCACTTGGCGGTGAAAGACTTGAAAGGGACACGGACTTCGTCGGCGCTGTGGCTGCTGGCTGTGCTGTCGAAGCAGCGCCGCTAGGAGCCAAGCTGGCTAGGCTTGAAGTGGCCGGCTTTGCGTACTGAGCCGGAAGATTTGTCGCGTCGAAGCTCGTTTGCTTTGGAGCGGCATCTGCCAAACTCACCTGCCCCGCCACCCTGCTGACCGGACCACCGCTTTTGCCGGCCATCTTTGCCGCGCGCTGCTCTGGCGTAAGGTACGCGTCTCGCAGATCCCCGTTCAAATCGCCAACTGCCATGACTGCTCTCCACCAAATGTACGGCAGTCAGGCTATGTGACTAGAACCGAGCCACAACGCTATTCGATGGTTTCGAAGCATCGCAGGAAGTTGTGCCAAAACGGCGCCTCTTCGCGTTGAGGGCTGGGCAATGCCTGGAAGATGGTGAACTGTTCTTGTGGATCTAGCGGATCGGGCAGAGGCGTCCCTGGGTCGTCGTGATAGTTGATCTGGAAGAGCCCTCCGGTATCGACGCCCAGAGAGATGAAGCGAGCTCCATAGGGGTAATTCCACCCCGCCAATTCAACCATGTCCTGCTTGTTGCGAGCCCCCACAACTGCGCTTGGAAAGTACTGGGTCATACGGCCGAATAGCGGGTCATTGACTGCCAGCCATGCATCCATGGAGGAGGCGTCGCCCAGAGGCTTTACCGAGCTCATGATCGCGCCGCACATTGCCGCCCCAATTGCCACGAGTGCATTTGGATCGGAGAGGTTTGGCGGTAGTGGCGGAGACGGAATCTCGAGCGGGAATGTGGCAGCGTAGTTGATCGGCCCGCCGCCGATTTCCGTAGAGACCGCGAACGTCATCGCCTGAGCATTAACACTGACCAGCCGAGCGGAATGGTCTTCGAAACTGATAATCCCGTACTCGCCTGAGCGATCAAATGTGCCAAATGACTGCCGCATGGCGACTGGTGTGCCGTCGGTGCCGATTTTGACGACTATGAGGTCATCACCTCGTGTAGAGAGCAGCATGCCCCAGTCAAATACCATCCTCACCGAGGCATAGCCCAGTTGCGGCTGACCGGGACCATCGAAGCGGAACTCACTGATTGGCGCAGGGCCCGTGCTGCTCGGGGTCGCCAAATAGATTTTCTGCAGCACGTTAAGGCCGCTCGCTTCGTCACTGCGACTGGCTAGGCCATAGATTCGGCCGTCGGGCAGCATGCGTGCGTCTGAATACTTCATGCCATCAGGCCAGGTATAAAACAAATCTGCCTGTTCGTTGGACTGGGTGTCATAAGCCCTGAGCTTGCCTAAAGCTATGTTCCCGCGGCTTTTGATGATGACTGCCTTCATACCCTATTCCTGCCATCGAGAGTTGTGTTCAGGTCGAACCGCCAGAGCTTGTTGCCCACGTAGAACGCACCGGCCTGAGCCCCGGCGTCCGTCACGTACTCGCGCCAGGAATCCCCACCGTCTACCGAGATGAAGACCTTTCCGCCGGCGCCGCTATTGGCGCTCAGGTGTCGAGAAACAGAGGCCAGAAGTACCGCAGGGACCGCCGCTGCAGAGCCATTCGCTGGGATGAAGGGCTGCACGACAGTGATGATGCATTTGTCGTAGTACTCCCTGGAGGTGGTGATTTCGCCGCCGACCCTCAAGGACTTTGTCTTTACATCGAAGATCGCACAGCGGATCGAACGAGAACTTGGGCTAGGCGGGTACGGAGTACAGGACGTCACCAGCTTCCCATCACCAGCGTGATAGACCGCAGAGAATGGAGAAATAATGTCCTGATCTGGATGTGAAAACTCCCGAGGACCATTTTGCATCCAGAGAGCGAAAAGCGGTGCCTCGCCAGTGATCACGATCCTCGACGGAGTGCCTCCACTAGTCTCGTACAGCGCCCAGTTTCCTTTCAACGTGGCGTTGAGGCCGCGCATATATGTTTGCTCCCATACCAGGCAGTAGGCAGTAGCGCCCCGATCAGCTGGCACGGAAGCACCCCCAACAATCACAGGCTGCATGAACTCTCCGACGACCCCGGTGGGAATCTCGCCTTCACGGGCGTTCCAATCAGCTCTGAGGGACACTGTGCGGCCAGATGGCAGCGTAGTCAGTAATGACCAGACGTCCCCATCAAAAGCTCCGGAGGGATCGGTAAGTCCGTTCGGGTTGCGGAAGGTGGTATAAGCGCTGAACACTACAAAGTCTTCACCTGCGCGTACGGGAGTCGGATTGTAAAACGTCCCGAAGTTAGGCAGCTCAGGCCGGCCCGTTTCAGGATTGGCAGGAAGCTTCGGAGGCGACGGGCGCAGATAAACCTGCTCAATGTCGGTCGCAGCTATAACTCTCAGCCGCCGAGTAGTACCGAATACAATAGCGCCAGTCTGCGGGTTGTACTTTGATCGTTCCAGCTCACCGACCGCGATGAGTAGGCCCTGCTCGCCAATCCTGTCGAAGTCTCCGTCCCATGGCTGCAGGTGCTGGCGGAATGTCCGTGCTGCGAGGCAAATCGAATCCACACCATCAAGCTCCGAAAGCGGGGATGCAGGAATCACGGCAAAACCACTCATCAACATGCCAGGATAGCGCCTGACGTCAGTCGGATTATCCGGGTCGTAGGGAAGCAGACGACGCGGCATGAGCTTCCAGTCATCAGGGAGCTCTCGCTCATCAACGATGTATTGGTTGCGAAAGAAATAGTTGGTTTTAATAGCGCCGAACTGCGCTCCCCCCTCCACCTTATCCAGTGACCGAGCGGCAGTGAGGAAGGAGTAGATTCCAGCCGTCACCGATACAACACATGAAAAATCTAAGTACTTCTCATCATCCAAGTACCAACTTCTTTGGTCAGGGAACTCTGCCAACATAGGCACATAGAGGCTGCTTGTGCCGAGATACCAGTCAACCTGCTGAAACGAGGGGAACCATGCTGTTGACGAGGCGCGCTGATTTTCGCCGAAGGGGATCATCATCACGAACAGTCGCTCTTTGTTGAGCACCTCGAAGGTAGCCTCTGTCCCCGGGGAGTCAAAATCGTCACGGATTCCCGCGGGCGCTGCAGAACCAATCGCCGTAATCCAGGGATACCGGAGCGGCCCAGCAAAAAGGATGAAACCCGGGAAATCCATGACCGTGGCCGTGTAGCTCGCTTTCTCAACTGTACCGACCAGATCTGAGGCCTTGCTCAAACGGCCGCTCGCCCGGATCAGGAAACCATTGATGATCTGGTTCTTGCTGAGCAGCTTTGTCGCCGCGGCTTCCTTCGCCAGCTTTTTTGCCAGGTGGGCATAGGCTGCGCCGACTCTCGTCAGGATCCTGGTGGTGATTATAGGGATCATCACATGCTCTCAATCTGAGCAGTCAGAGAGCCTGCGGCGTTGTATGCGGCTGCGGCTGCATCAGCGAACCCGCGCGCCGCTTGAGCGTGCGCAGCCGGCTGAGCGTCTCCGCCGTATAGGCCCACTTTGTTCCGGTCGCTTGCGATATAGGCGTTCGCGGCCGCCTCAGCCGCCTGCAGCTTGAGCTGTTCAGAGTTGAGCGATACGCCCGCGCCCGCTTGAGCAGCGCGCAAGCGAAGATCCTCACCAGAGAGAGCGACATTGGCCTGAGCCTGTGCTGCACGCAGCTTCAGCTCCTCAATTGAGACCTCCACGTTGGCGTAGCTTGAGAGCGCGGAGTAATACGAGCTGTAGAGCTGGGCCTGGATGCGCGCCTTTTCGATGGCAGTTCCGTGAGCCGAATAGATAGCTCGGAAGTAATCCGCACTGGCGCTCAAAATACCCATCTTCAGCTGAGAGGCGATCGAGGTCGCATGCTTGAGCAAATCGACTTTGATGTCAGCGTCCTTGATCGCCTGCTCACGAACAATATCCAATACTGCAGTCGTAGCATTTTGCTCGGACTGGCTGATGAGGTCGACCAGTGCGCCGGCCGGCAAGCTGAAGCCGCGCGCTGAAAAAGACGCCTCAAGTTGACGCTGTTCGCTCGTGGCTGTCCGATACGCTCGGTCCCGCGCCTTCTGCCAGACCAGATCGAAAATAGTCGAATCCACTCCGAACGGTCTGGTACCGCCGATCACCGCCGCGCACCAGTCTTCAGGCAGGTTACGGAATGCCCCGTTGATGGACGGAAAGTATTTGGCGAACCACTGGTCAACCGTCTGGTTGAGCTCTGCGATCAGTGCATTTGAGTTGTCGGCGCCAGCGAACAAGTCCGAGAACTTAGGTGCCTCCCCAACGTTTAGGCTGCTCGGCGTGTAGTTGAGAGCCGGCGCGTTGCTGCTGTAGTTCAGGTCCTGAACGTTGGGCACGTAGTTGATCTGGACATTTGAGAGGGCTGGCTTGGCACTGACGCTGACCCGGCCAGCGCTGCCGCTTGCCAGGGAGATGGCGCGGCTCGCGCTCGAGAAAAGCTGTGACGTTGTGCTGCTGTAATCGGATGCCATGGCTCCCCCTTATTTCGATCTGCGGCCGGTCTGGGTGAGCACCCATTCCACGTTGTCCAGTTCGGCATGGCTGCCCTCCACCACCTCTAGCCGCAGGCGCCAGAAGCGAGAGTCCCTGCCCCTCTGCATGTCGGCGCGGTGCTCACTACGCCGGTGATAGGCCCGGTAGGTCATTTCCTGGCCGCTGTCCTCTGTGGTCCGGACATAGACTTGGCCGTCGGTGGCCAGCCCCATGAAGATGTTCCCGACGCGCTTGCCTTGAGCGGTACCGAAGTCGTCTGCGGGGAAGTCGGCACGAGTGCCGATAAAGTCGCCGCTGTCGGTTTCACCGCCGATCAGGTAGAGGCCGTCCTTTCGGTACGCGTAGGTGTCCATGCCCGCTTTGCAGAAGCCAGCAAAGTCGAACCCTGCATAGCGGGTGACGGCGCCAGTTGTGATGTTTGTCGAGTAGGTGCTGCCGGTGAAGTCATAAAGCCCGGCGAGGCCGGTAACCGCATCGATGTACTCGGACACGTCCCGGCTGTTGCGTACGGAGGTGTCTGCCAGCCCGATCCTGTTCTCCAGCAACGCCAGAATGATGAGCCCGAGGTCCGTGTCCTCGTTCAGCACCAAGTGGTCGGCCAGGTCGATATTGATCTTCAGGAGGAGGTCGAAGGAGGAGCCGACGCTGAAGCTGTTGACCAGGGTCGCGTACGCCACCGGGTCAACGAAATAGAAATCTCCGACAATCAGCGCATCAGTTACCGTCTCTTCGCCTGCCAGGGCTTCGGTAGATAGTGCAAAGACCGAAGGCGAGTCAATCGCCAAGCTAGCCTCGCCGTAGTCGTAATCGCCCGAGCGCATCGTCAGGCCGATGCTCGCAACCATCGAACCGACTTCCACTGCAACGCCAAAGGCGGCCATTGTCAGCGGGAGATCGACTACAGCAACCGCCAAGTTAGCGTCATTCAGTGAGCTGGCAAGCAACGCCGGTTCGCTCATCACCCAGACCATGCTGGCGTAGTCGTCGCCTATCGCCTGCATGCCCATGTCGATCGACATGAGCGCGTAGCCATCGTTGAGGTACGCACTGCCGCCCCATCCCCAACCAGAGCTGGCGCGCAATAACGGCAGATCAAAGCCCTCACCCCAGCCCCAGTCGCCCGACGACTCCAGGGCTGCCACGCTCCCGAATTCAGGATCATCGACATAATCGGCGCCCGCATACATCACTGAAGACAGAACCATATCGCCTTCAGATAGCGTTGGACTCACATAAGCCAGCACATCACCAGCAAGCAGCCGAACCTGCCCGGCCACCCTCTCAATCACGATCTGAAGCGGCCCGGAAGCCGCCTCGCCGACCGTTTTGATGCCTCCTCGCTCTACGGCTGCAGGGTTCTGCGCCCTGGAAATCAGCACGCCGTGCTCAATAGCATTGAAGCTCGCCACCACTCCACCCACTGGCTGGATACCAACGAGCACTCCGACAGCACCAGCATCGACCTTGCAGCGCACCACAAAGTCCCCTGCGAGCGTGTCAACGCTCTGTGCCCCAGCGTTCCACCCCAGCTGACTGTCGGTGATCGTTGCTGCGTCGCGGCCGGGCACTGCAATGACTGCCGGATGAAACGTATAAACCGGCACGTCGACATAGGTGGTAACAGGCCTGCCAGGATCACGGATCGGCAAGGCGACACCCGCATAGCCGTTCGTAGAGGGCGGCAGCCTGGGGGTAGTGTCAGCTCCAATCCATCGGGTGACAGCCTCACGCTGGTAGGTCACGGTCGTGTAGGCAGGCGTACCCACAACCTCCCGCACAGCCGGCACATACGTTGTAATCGCCTCTTTCGTCAGCCGGTGCGCCATGGCGGCTTATCCAGCGCTTACGGAAATGACGAACACGTTGATCTGCCGGAGATTTCCAGTGACGAGCGCGGTGGTGCCGAAGTTCATGTCAGCACCGTCCAGGCCGATCGTCCCCTGGATGCGGATCGCCGTGCCGGATGCGGCGCCAGAATCTGCAGGATCCTCCATCCGGAAGAACGATGCGACGCCATTGGCCACCACGGTGCCGGACCAGACTTCAGAGGTGTTCTTCGTGACCTGGCCGCCGGCCGGAGTAGCAAAGGTCAGGCCGGTACCACCGTCGCTGACAGTAATGGTAGCCAGCAGTACGGCATTGGCGGAGAGCGCCTCATCGGCGCTGGCCGGGACAGTCCCGCTGTAGAGCTTGATGACCTTCCCATTCAGGGCTGGGATAGCTCCGGCAGAGAGCATTGCATTACGAAAGCCTGTGCTGCGCTTCATCAGTTGCGCCCTCCAATTTTGAGCGTGCCTACGGCGAACTGAGCTGGCTCGCCTGCTGCGATTACTTTGTCTGTGACCAGACGCTGGATGACCAGAGGCTGATTGTTGGTGGAGTCCCATACGACGATGTAGGAGACGCTGTAGCTGGACTGGGCGGCCGGGTAGCTGATAGCTGCGGAGTTGGCCGCAAATGGCGCCGCAGGATCGCTGTTATCAATCGAGAACTGGCCCGACTGCCGGGCATAGTTGGGATCGGTGACCTCGTTGGCGGTCCCGGCAGTTCCGGGGTTGCCCGAGTGCAGACTGATGGTCCAGCTACCTGGTCTAACGGGCGTTGAGCCCGACGTCAGGTAGTAGGTCAGCGAAGACAGCGTTGCGGCGGGAGACATAGCCATAGCTCACCTCACGCCGGAACAACGGTGATGGCGGTAGCAAGACGTCCGATCGTGCCAGCCGGCATGTCCAGCGGCGAGGCAAACCGGGCAATGGACAAGATTACGCCCGTATTCGACCCCTTGGCGCTGTTGGCGCAGATGAATCCCCCATACACCCGCTTGGAGGCGTTCATCGTGAACTCTGCGCGCGCCGCCAGATTGCTGACCGTCTGCGTGCCGTCATAGGCGTGTTGCCACACAGGGCGCGTTGTTTCGTTGTACGCCACGCACTCCTGAGCATCTGTCTGCAGGTTAGCCGCCGTCGTGCCGGACACAGGGACGAAGTTGCCCTCGTAAATGCCCATGTACCAGTTGCCGATCGGCGTGGCCGTGCCCCGGATCAGCCCCACGATGTGATTGATGCTGACCTGGGGCATCAGATTTTTGCATTCACGCTTGTCGATCACGTTGCCGTTTGCGTCGAGCAGCTCCAGGGTGTAGATGAACCCCAGCGGCACGACAGGCCCATTCAGAAAGCTGGTCATGGGTAGATAATCTCCATGTCATAGGTGTCCGCTGCCGCCAGCGGGTTCTGTTTTTGGCCCTGCATGGTCGTGACGACCATCTGGTTGCCGTTGGATTCAAGCAGCGCGGACCTGGCGCCATCAGCCTGGGTCGGTACGAAGTTGGCTTCGGAGATCAGGGTTACGTTCCCGGCACCATCCGATTTGGCGATCCCATAGCGGGTCATCCACATGACCTCATTGCGCAGGCCGTGCGCCTCGCTGCCCCGTACCGCGCCGAAATCGAAAATCGTGCGACTGCCCGGGGCTTGGGTTTCGATATCTGTGAGGAAGAAGGTCTTGTCGGCTGCGACGAATACGCCGCCATCGCCGGAAATCACCATGTCCACCGGGGCCGCAAACTGGAACCAACCTTTGATCGCGCTCCGCAGGTGAGGCCGCATGGGCATCGTCATGTGGAGGTTCTTACCCTCGGCGATCAGCAGAGACCCGTTGTGCGCGCAAATCCGGTCGCCCGGCACCGGCCCGCGCAGGAACTGGGTCTCCAAACGTGCAGAGGTGTCATTGATGCTCGAGCAGGTATATGGCCCGACGCCTTCGTACTGAAGGTAGAGCGTGCCGCCGTTTACTGATCCAACGTAGATCCGGACCTTGCCGCCAGACGGAGGAGTAAGCGGCGGGAACCGAAGCGAGGAGTTCGCTTTAACGGTGATGCTCAAGGCTTCTGTCGTTCCGCCCTCGTCGCCATTGGCATCCACGAAGGTTGCCGCGCACTGGTAGGTGCCAGCCAGCAATGCGCCGCCCCCTATAGACGGCACCGGCTGGCTGCTGACGGTGGGCACACCCCAGCCACGCAGCGCGCCACCTTTGAAACGAAGGCACTCGTTCTCGGTGCAGAAAAACAGCTCGTCGTTCAGTACAGCGCCAGAGAACCGCCCTGAGCCAGGGATGGTCTTGAGGGTCGTGGAGGTTCCTGAGGATGTATTGAAGCTGATGAGACGGTCTTCATCGGCGATCAGAATGTGCTCTCCCACACTCAACGCGCCGCGTATGGCGGTGCCGGGCAGCACTTGCTCATACCCTGTGCGCAGCCGTAGAACGCCATCAGCAGCAGGGTCGTAGTTGATAACATCGCGCAACGCCCCAGCAGGCAGCGCTTTGCCGTTGGCCTTGTTGTTGATGCCCAGGGGCCAGGGCCCTTTACGAACCGGAGTCGACTCAGCCATCACCAGCCGCTCCGGATAGGCCTGGCACAAGAACCGCGCCTCAGGATCGAGCTTTCGAGCGCACGCTGGCAGGCCTCTTCGAACCTGCGCAGATGATTGTCCGAGTTCTCGATGCTGTAGGTTTCTCCTTCGTTGACGCGATAGGCTTTGTAGGCCATGTAGGAGAGCAGATGTCGGCGATCCTGGGGCTGCATATCAGGGATACGGTCGCACTTCTCCAGGTCGCGGACTGGACGGCGGATCACCAGCAAGCGGATCAGGCCAGATTCAGCCGGTTTCGGATGCAGAATCAGCACACCAGCCGGGCTGAAGTGGAAGTGGGAGGAGCAGCCGTTGTACGCCAGCCAATAGCCGCCCCGAAAAGCATTGCCGAACCCAGCAGTCCAGCGAGTCAGGCAGCACTCAGGACGTCCATCGACCCAGGCGCCCACTACGTCGATGATGCAGGGATCAAGCGTGAACCGCTCCTCACCAACTGAGTAAGGGAGCTGGGTCACGAGGCTTTCATCGTCGTAGAAGCTGCGCGACTGCTCAGCAAAGACCGTCAGGCCCTCATTGATCCATCGGATCAACTGGTTGTCGGACCAGAAATACGGCGCCACGGAGTCTTTTTCATCCTCCCGGAACGCCTTGATGAGGGCCTCGACGGTCTCGTAAGCCATATCAGGCCAGGCTCAGCTTGAAGACTTCGAAAGCAGCTTCGAACTCGGCCTTGGTGACGCTGAAACCGGCCTCTTTCTTGACGGCTGCGAGCTTGGGCGAACCGTCAGCCTCAAGGTCGCCAGCGTCGCCGCGCGCCACGACGGCTTCGATGGCAGCCAGGATCAGTTGAGACTTGGTCTCGCCCTCCTCCTGCTCATGCTCGACGTCGACACCGACCGGCGCGCAGCCCTGAGCAATTGCCTCTTTGCGGAAACGGACAGGTACAGGCGTACCCACTCCGCCATCCTCCGGGTGGATACGATGGATGCACAGGCTGTGACTGCTGAGCAGGGTGATGGAGAGGGAATCCAGGCCTTGCGGCGGGTTGAAACGCAGTTCTTCGGACATGTGATGAACCTCGGTTGAGGCGCCCCGACCAGAGGGCCGGGGCACTGGGGTTACTCTTGGATTTCGTCAGCCTTGCGGTCGACCACGTACTCGAAGTACACCCGCGCACGGCCTGCAGTAGCGGCCGTCCCGGTCTGGGCGAAGGTGGCCACCAGTTGCCCGGCAGCAGTTGTGGTGAAGCCGGTGTCGTTGTTCAGCGCCTTACGGCCAGCGGTCTTGATGTCGATCGCTGAGCCGTAACGAGTTGCCGATGCTGCGTCGCCCAGGCTCAGCGTGGCGGTGGTGGCCGAGTTGAACGCGGCTTTCACATCGACCCAAGCACGGGTGATGGTCGCGCCCTGGGGCAGCGCGGCGATGTTGATGGCAGCACCGCCAGCGAAGTCGGCCGGCACCAGATCCTGGTAGCCCACCAGCGGCCATTGGCGTTCGTAGTGGAAGTAGTTCATGGTCTGCTCCTTACGCGCCGCTGTTCGGCAAGTAGTGGTCTACCGCGACCACGGCGAAGTCTTCGACCGACTTGTCGTGAGTGCTGTAGAACTTGGGTTTTACGAAGCCCACGAAGCGGTCGACGCTGATGCCCATCTTGGTGTCGTAGTCGAACAGCTTCTCGACCCACGACTCACGGTCGGACTGCTCGATATCGGCGAAGCCCAGGGCTTGAGCACCGAGCAGCAGCGTACGGGTGCCGTTGACGTTGCCGCCCGCCCCCCACTTCTGGCCGGCCGCAGCACCGCGAGTGCTGTAAACCAGGTTGCTCTCGTGGATGATCGCGCCGTCGACGGTGACGGTTGCGCCGGTGAACCACGGGTTGGAGTCACCACGCACGCCCGCGCCCACCACAGCGTTTTGCCACAGAGGGTCCATCTTCAGAGCGGCCAGGGTGCCGGGCTGAACCAGCAGCACGTAGTACTTCTTGCCGCCTGCGGTGACTGGGCGGATGTAGTGGGTCTTCGCGTAGGCGATCAGGTCCACGATCATTTTGTACTTCGGCACATAGGCCGAGGTGATCGCCGTGTTGTCGCCAGGGATCAGATCGGTGCCGTTCCAAGTCAGATAACGCTTCGCCGACGGCGGAGTGACGTCCTTGGCGAACGCGAGCCCTGGGAACGAGGACCCAACCCGCGGACTGCCATCAGTGTTGAAGGCATAGCTGACGCCCGAGAGCGTGAGGATGGCCAGCTCGTCGACACGGTTGGCCAGCCAGTAGGCCAGGCGGTCCTTGGCCATGTTGCGGAAGCTGATGACCGACTGCTGATTCGACAGCTTGCCCTTGTCGCGAACCTGGTTCGAGATCAGGTCGATCTCGATCTTTTGCCACGAAGCAGACATTTCCTCTTCGTTGCCTTCGCGCCAGTTGTCGCCAGTGATGCCGTCACCGACCAGATCAGCCACCATGGCCATCAGGGCCTCGGTGCCCTTCTCGGTCTGGGTCAGCTCGGTGATGTGTTGAATGACGGCAGAGGTGCCATCGCCCAGGAATTTGTTGACGAACATCTCGTCGCGGGCTTCGGTCCAGACTTTTTTGGACCAGTAAACCTTGCTCTGCGGCTGCAGGGCCGCGAAATTGGTAACAGCCATGTGGCGGTCCCCCAGAATTGGTGATTATTGGTTCCGGGTATATCGCCACCCTTGCGATGACAGGTTTGGGCGCTCCTGATGCGCTTGTATCAGTCAGCTTTACGCCCTGCCGGCGAGGTACACCGTGACTCGGTGAGCGAGCTAGGCCGCCAGAAGCGCCCCAAACGGGACGACTTCCTTGTCGATAGCGGCCATTGCAGTGGGGAAATTATGTGACTGGAAAGGGCTGTCAACTCACACGAAGTTTCCAGCCAGGCGCGCCTCATCCTCTGGTGAAAGCGCCTTGATATCCTTCGCAGACATCTTGCTCACGTCCAGTTCGGAGGCTCGCTCGCCCACACCGCCAGGGCGCGGCGGCACCTTGTTGGCGCGGTCTACGGCCTGCTGCAGATTTGGCTTTGGTGCCTGTACCGGCTCCTCCGCCTTCTTGACGTAGCGCGGCGCGACCTTTTCTACTGCGGCAGCCAAGGCCTCGGCAGGCGTCTTGCCCTTGCGCACGAAGCTTTCGTGCCACACGAGTACCTCATCGATGGCGTCGGGGTTGGCCTGCTCGCTGTCGCTGTTCAGGAAAGGGTGTGCCTCGTAGGCCTTGGCCAACGCCAAGTCGAACTCCAGCTTGACGCGCTTCTCGTCTTCCTGCTTCCGACTTTCCTGATACCGGCGATCAGCAGCGGCCTCAGCGCGCTTGTCGGCGGCTTCCTGCTCCTGCTTACGGATCTCAGCGCGAATCTGCTTGGCCAGGCTCTGGTCGCCGTCCAGTAGCGCTGCACTGTATCGCTCTTCGGCAGCGTCGAAGTCGTAGGCCAGGGGCTGCTCGGGCTCGTTGCTCGCTGGCGTCGGCGCGGCACCTTTGGCCCGGGCCAGCTCTTCCTCCAGCTCCAGCACCCGCGCGCGATTGGCTTTGGCTTCTTGGTTTTTCTCCTCGAAGCGGGCGTGCGGGACCATCTTCGGCTTCTCTTCGCCAGCGATGGCTGCGAGCGTCTCGGCGTCGATTTCAGGCTCAGGCTGCTTCTGCGATGCAGCGGGTGGCGTGCCGGAATTAGTTTCGCGACCGTCAGCGGGGTCGAAGATGTCACCCGCCTCGATGGCTTCCTGCTTCAAGCGGGCCTCGATCTGCTCTTGGGTTTCCTGCTCTGCTGCTGCGGCTACTTCTGGGGGCATGTCTGGCTCCTCGGATTACTTGTCGGCGATCTGTTTGAGATCAGCCATCTTTTCCTTCGCCAGGGCTCGAGCTGCCGCCAGGCGCTTAGGGTCTTTGTTGATTTCAATGGCGTCGGCCAAAGTGCGCATGTCGCGCTCGGCCTGCCACTTCTTGTCGTCATCGCTCATGACTGCTGGTTTCATGCTGCGGGCGCTCCTTCAATCTGCGGGGTTTCGATACCTGCGTTTAGGCCGACGCCAGGATTCGCAGGGGTCAAAGGATTCGTGTTGTTGGGCAGGTCAGGCTCGGACAGGACGGTGCCTGTGTATTCGGGGACGATGGGGGCGGCATCGTGATCGACGTAGCCGGCCGACAGCAGCAGCGCATCGGCTAGGCTCGCTGTCGCAGGCATGGTGGCGATCACCCCGGCCGTCTGGATGGCGGAGTACTGGGCCTCGACGGACTTGGCGGTGGTCTCTGCCTGAATCTTCGCAGTCTGGGCGGCAAGCTGGTCGGCCTTCGCCTGGATCGTAGGATCCACAGGCGGCGCGGGCTGCTGCTCCATGGCGTCGATGATTTCTTGCTTGTTGGCCAGATTCGAGTAGCGAATGATGAACGGCCACGGAATCTGAGCCCCCTTCTCGTTGAGTTCGATGGCCTGCAGGAATTGGCTGTTCTCGAAAGTGATCTGCGCCGGCGCTTCGGTGACGATGACGTCGTACTCGCCGATGGTCAGGTCGTTGAGAATGCGTGCGTCTGGCTGCGGCCAGTTCAGCGGAATCTCCGTAGTTGATTCCCTACCCTGCCCGTCCGTCTCTGTGATCCGAATAATGCGTGGCTGGTCGTAGAACACCTGGATCATTTCCAACATGCGCACGGCCAGCATCTGCCGGGTGCGGGAAAGGTTGTCCAGCGGCACCGCCAACTGCTGCTGGGCAGCGAACTGACGGGTCTGAATGGCAATACCCGATACTTCGTTGCCCTGGTTGCCGGTCATGGCCTGGTTGATGCCGGTCGACTGCTCCAACAGCGCGCCAGCACGGTCGATGAGCCGGTCAACGCCCGTTGGAACGGGATTGGCCGGGATCTTCTGGGGCATGTGCTCGGTAGCGGTGTCTTTCTTCACCACCAGGTGCAGGCCAGTTTCAGCGCCTCGGTCGGCCAGGTCCTCGTCGGTCATGTTCGCCAGGGTCCCGGCACGGGTGATCCAACCGCTGTTGGCCGTTGTGTTCAAGATGTGCAGGAACTGGCTCATGGCCTTGTTCAGAAGCTGCTGCGGGCCTATCGCGTCATCAACGAGGCCGCGGGTCTTGCCGCGCCGGAACGTCGGGAAGAACGGCACAACAGTGAAATGGCTGAACGGGGACCAGTCATCGTGCAGGACTTTCTCCTGCGTTGTGATGAGCCAGCGCACACGCTTGATACGACGCTTGGCCTGGATGCCACCGGCCTCGATCATGTCCGCCAGTACCTCTGGCTTCACGTTCTCAACCAGGCGAATGTCACCCGTAGGGGTGATGATTACCTTGGCCCGGTCCATCTGCCAGAACTGACGGTCGACGATGCGATAGCGCTTGGTGTCCTTGTCCTTGGCGGCGCCTGAGAGGTCATCGTAGAACGTGTTGTCATCACCAAACCGATTGCGCTCATGGTCGGTGCCGTCCACGCCCTGGAGGCTCGCTGCTGGCTCTTCCTCCTCGATATCGCGGAACGCCTTGGTTCCGTAGAGCGCTTCGACCTCAGCGCCAGTGAGGAAGCGGGTCACAATGACGTCAGCCCAGTCGTCTGGGTCGTAGCTGTTCGCATCGGGATCAGGAATTACGTCCATGGGGTCCAAGACGTCGATGCGCACCTCACCCAAGATCGTGTCGTCGTAGCCCATGCGGATATCGAAGTATCCACGCTGCTGGATCATGCCGTCGGAAAAAACCTGCGTTTCCTTGGCGTGGAACTGGTTGTTGTCCGCGATCTGCATCGCCAGCTTGGACAGCGTGCTGGCTGTCTCGGCGTCAGCGGCACCTGCACGCGGACGAAAGCCAATGTCCATGCGGTTGCCGATCTGGTAGCCCACAGCGGCGTTGATCTTCTGCTTGATCTGGTTGAACTCAAGGCAGGGGCGCCCGGCCTGCAGCAGGGTCTGCCGGTCGGCCTCCGCCCATTGCTTCCCGCCCCCAAGGTAGAAGTCCTCGCAGCGGCGAGCCTCCTCGATGTAACAGGTGTGGCCGCGATGGCAGCCGTACAAGTAGCGCGCCCAGTTCTCGGTCGCTTTCTGGTCAGCCATATCAGGCACTCATCGCTGATCTGCGGGCGTTCCGGCGCAAGAGCTGCGCCTTCCAGTCCTGGGTGAATTGGTCGTCGGCGGCTACCGGCTCTGCAAACGTGAGCGCCAAGGCATCACCGTCGTCAGGCGACCGCCCTAGCTGCTTCTTGGCCTCTTCCTTGGGTAGGAGCTTGAGCTGGCCGTTGCTGGTGTACTTGTCCTTTGCGGCAGAGGTCAGGTCGCCATGGAGCTGGTCGTCATCCGGGATGCATGGGGTGATGGGGTCGTGAATCCATTCCGCCATTTCGCCCCACATCTCGCAGCGCTTATTGGCGTATTTGCGGCTGTCAGAAGCAGCGGCACCAAAGTTGACCGCCGTTACCCGGTCGCCAAAGCCCAACTCGACCAGTCGGTCGTAAATCCCTGCCCCAAGGCCGCCGACGTCGATGAACATCATGCGGATGGTTTGGTCGCTCCTGAGCATCCGGGCGGCCTGCCCGGCGACGGCCATCGTATTGGCCTCATGATTCCGCTCGATACCCCACGCAACACGGCCTTGGCGATGGATGAACGTGGAGGTGTCGCCGCCTCGTGCGGGGTCCAGGCCGACGACATGCGCACCGATGCGCTCCATATGCTGGATCATCTGCTTGCGAGCCAGCGACACCTTGACGGTGCGGATCAGCGGCTTATGGCCGACTTTCTGGAATGCCAGGTCGGGCGTGGCCGGGTACTCCTGGTTAAACCAGTCCACGTCGCCAGCGAAGTCCGAAGCGATCTTGCCAGCCCGCCAAGCCATCTGCTCTTCGTCGAGGCCGTAGGCTTCCATGTACTCAAGGTCGTCATCGCTCAGTTCAAAGCCGCGCGGCACGGCACGCCGGTAGCCCGCCTCGACGAACCATGGAATGAATACCGCCATGTAGTCGGACTTCCCAGCCACGGCCAGTTGCCAAAACTGATGGAACAGGTTGCCCATGCCGTTAGCGGTGGACTCGATGATGGCCTCGCTGCCCTCGATCAGCGGCACAGTCTGGCCCAAGCCCGCCATGATCTTCTGAGCGTTGGCCCAGAACGCCATTTCCGATGCATGCAGGAACTGGATCGTGTCTGAGCGGCCGGCGCCTGGACTGCCCGCGGTAGCGACCTTGTACCCACTGCGCAATTTGGCGAACGAAAGCTCAGTGCCTGAGTTGGCCTTTGTGGTCGGGCGCAACGTGTCGTCGCTCAACTCGAAGAAGGTCTTGGCCATCCCGAAAAGGTTCTGAGTGGCCGCGTCCAAGTGCGTGAGGATCATCGTGCGTTTGCCAAAGTCCATGCTCGTGCGCTTGTAGAACCTGGCTGCCACGTAGGTGCTGATGCCCTGCTGGCGCCCTTTCAGGACGATGGCCCGAATCCAGCCCTTTAGGGAAAGCTGCTCTTGCAGGCGCTTATGCAACTCGCGCTGGGCGTCGTTCCACACAAAGGGCAGGATCTGGCCTTCCTTCGTGCGGATCTTCAGGTTCTTGGCGCAATACAGCTCATCGTCTTGCATGAGCTGGGAGAGCATGGCATCGGCAGACATTTCGAATCCTGGTATGCGGACTCGAAAAACGTTATGTGACTGGATTGCCCGTGCAACGGGCATGAAAAAGCCCGGAAGCTTAGGCCGGGCTTGGAGGGTTGCTTACGGCGTCATTGAGGCCCGGCAGGCAGCGGACCTAGCTCAACCTCTGCGCCCTGCTCGCGCATGCACTCGACCACGCGGGCCAGGCTGTCTTCATCCAGGGTCAGCAGCGCAGCCATGTAGAAATGCATCTGCATACCCAGCGGGCGAGGATCAGCGCCGCCTGTGTACTTGCGCCACTGAGCGCCCTGGGCGAGCCCAGCCAGGTCGGCCATTTGCGGGCTGGTGAATGCGAGGTCGTCTTTCAGGCGCGCCAAATCGCCCGCAGACGGCGGGTCGTAATGCTTAATACGTTTCATAGGGGATATCCGAAAGCCCCGGCAGAAACCGGGGCTGGGGCGATCAGGCGATGAGTTTGGTGGCGATCCAGAATACGGCCAGTGCGAACACTGCGCCGGAGCCGGCCGATACCAGCATGTTGCGAGTCTGGTGCTGGGTGCCGTTGCGGACTTCGTTGCCCAGCTGCTCAAGATCGGCGCGCATCTGCTTGATGACTTGATCGTGGCTCATGGTCTTCCTCACTTGGGTGGCGGGTCGTGCCTACTGCATGACCCTGTACAGATACTTTCGCTGGAAACTGCCCAAATCTCAAGTCCCGCCGGGCGGTGGCCCCGATTGCTCGGGGCCGGTGCTTAGAACTTGTGGATGAAGGCGGCGGCGGTAACGATCACTGTGACTATCCCTCCTGCCGCTACAAACGGGTAAAACACTGTCTCCCGTTTCAGCTTGTTGGCCTCGGCGATCAGCTTTCGCGCCTCGGCTGCCAACTTGTGAACCTCGGCTTGAAGTTTCTCAAGCTCCAGTTCCTCCTTCTCTTTTTGCATTCTGCCTCCTTTCGGGTATCGGGTTGCGCCTTCTGCGCCGCCCTTGAGATGCATACTGTACCCTTTGGGTACGGGTGTCAACGTTTTTATCACAAAAGATCAAATTAATCATCTGTGTTGCATTAAATCACTTGTGATGTATAATAGGCTCATCAACACGACACAAGGAGAGTTGATGACCTACAACCAGTTCCAGAAATGGTTGAAGGCCCAAGGCGTGAAATTCTTGAAGAAGCGTAACGGCGGCAGCCACTTCAAGATCGTAGCTCCAAACGGCAATCAGACGATCTTCCCGGATCACGGCGCCAAGGAGATAGGCGAAGGACTTAGGAAGGACATTATCAAGCAACTGGGCCTCAAGGATTCAGGCCCCAGCCTTGACCTGGAACGCGGCATCAGCTCCCGAATAAACCGAGGAATCATATGTACGAATACCCAATTATTGCGCACGAGGAGGCAGGTAGCTTCTGGTCCTCGTGTCCAGATATCCCAGAGGCACATAGTGCTGGCGACACTATCGATGAGTTGCTGGCTAATGCCGTTGAAGGTCTGACCCTGGCCTTCACTATCTACGTGGACCAAGGGCGGGAAATACCACTGGCTTCGCCTGTCGCTGAACACCAGTACGCGGTGCCGCTTTCCGCATTGACAGCGCAGAAGATCGCTTTGTGGAACGGCCTAGTTGCCAAAAACATGAAAGTGGCAGACCTGGCTCGCGCTTTGAACCTGTCGCACACCGTCGCCTCTCGCTTGGTCGACTTCGAGCACAAGTCAAAAACCGAGATGGTCGAGACAGCGCTCAAGGCAATCGGAGTTAAAGTGCTCGTGGAGCCGCTTCCTGTCGACGCTGTTAACGTCCATTTCTACTTCGGCGTTAACCCAGAAGGCCGCCTTACAGTTCTAGCAACCCATCCCGACGTACCTTTCTCTGCCGTGCCCAGGGAAGTCTCTGAGCGATACGCACCATCGGCCAGATTCGAAGAGCTGGTTGACTTGAACCGGCTTTCCAACCACAGGTTGCTTGAACCAGGCGACAAGGAACGCCTCCGGGAAAATGGCTGGGTCTCTTTTGTAGTCGCTCCGATGGCGTACTGATAGGGGGCTCACCCAGCCCGCGCCACGTTTTTGCAGGGTCGCGTTTCGTGGCGCGGACTATTTACCGCCCATCAACCGAGCGAGACGGTCTTCGTAGGATTCTTCAACGCCTACTTCATCCAGGTTGTGGGCCTGACGCTCGATGGTGATCAGATTCTTGAGGGCGGTACTGAGGTCGCGAACGGTAGAAGCGTGTACCGGCAGGCTGACCGCCCTCATCAAGCGGTCATATCGCCTGTCGTTCTCATCGTCCTTGCATTGCTCCTCGATGAGATTCTCTAGGTCAGGCCGACATGCTGCAGCCTCGCTCAACTGCGTCATTAGCAAGGCCAGCAAATCGGATGCCTGGCGCGCGTCCTTTCGGTGAGTGCGTACCACCTGCGCACCAGTGATTCCGGCCTGCTCAACGATTTCTCTCTCGCTCGCGTTGGAGGTGCGTACCTCACTGCGTACCAGTTGCGTGCGTACCTCTTGGCGTACCTTTTCGCTCAGGTCTTTGGCCCAGCCTTGGGCCTTGGCCTTCTTGCGAATCATGCCCTCGCTGACGCCATGCTTCTCAGCGATCATCCGATTCGATAGCTGGCCTGCCCGGTACTCGCCTTCAATGGCGGGCCAGTCTGGAGATGTCCTTTCGCTCACGGCATCACCCCACTTGCGCCATTGGCCAAATCGACCGAGCACATTCAAGCGCTTCGGCCTGCGTCATTGCAGACCCCATAGGGATCATTGGGAATGGGGCGTGGCCGGGGACGGTGACGTACCAAGACTTCTTGGTCATCGGCTCTTCCTCCGCTCGACCTTTACTCGGCGAGTGTCCTGGTGCAGTACGTGCTCACAGTCGAACACCTTGCAGAGCCAGGCGCGCACATCGGGCCACCAGGTCACGACGAAGTAATGGCGGACGCCAGCGGCGGCGAGAGAACCAAGGAATGTCAGTCCTGCCGCAGTGGGCGTGAAGAATACTGAATGCCCTCCCAGGACGACCCCGTAACCCGACAGAGCGACAACGGAATAGATGGCCTTGCCGAAGATGCCATCTCGGACCTTCTTGCTGAAAACGGCCCACAGCGCCCATACGGAGATGGCCCCGACGAATGTGGCGGTGAGCAAGGTGAGCGCATGGGTGTTCACTGGCTACCTCCTCCGAATCGCGAGCGGATGAGAGCCCAGATATCCGCAGTTTTGATTGCGCGGCTGATGGCGGTCATGATCGAGCCGCCGAAGGCCCCCAGCAGAAAGCCGACCCCGGCCACTTTGTCTGGCTCTGCTACACCCAGGAAGCCGCTGACGATGCTTGTCAGATACAGGGCGCAGGCCACACCGGTGATGAGGAAAATGGCCCAGGCGCGCCAGTTGGCCATGTCGTCGCGGTGCAGCAGGCCGCCCACGAATGCGCCCAGCCCGCCCGCAGCAAGCAGTTCCGCCCTGTCGATCAGGTGGCGTAGAAAATCCATGCCCGCCTCCGGCTGAGCCATTTGTCATGGCTAAACGATATGTGACTGGACTTGATGGGCAACCATTGCGCATAGCTGGCCGGTCACATCGACTTGAGGCTCACTTTCAGAGGCTTCTCGACATGACCATGAAACCTGCTCTTGGCTCTACCCGTGACTCGGCCTACATGGCAATTACAGAGGTCATGGGGCTGGCGGCTGATGCGATGGACCGCAACCCAACTGACGCCCTCCTCGTCATCACCCTCTCGGACAAAGCCGAGAACGCTATCGTGGGTGGCTCGCTGACTGGCGAGAAGATCCAGCGGCTTGAGCTGCTGTTGAGCGAACTCAAAACCCGCGCGGCAGCCGAGGGCGACGGCGACCGTGTGCTACACGTCTGGCGCTAGCCGTGCATGCGCCAGCCCGACATGAACGTCGTCCGGCGCAGCTCCGGGGCAAGCGCATCGGTCCAGTTGTCACCACGCAGACGACGCATCTTCACCGTCTGCCATTTCAGGCCCAGCCTTGCCGCCCACTCGGCGGCTGGCAGGGTTATCCCGTTTCGAGTGACCAGCGTTGCGCCGGCGCATACAGTGCTTCTGCGCGGCTG
>JACCDR011540478.1_pt1 | contig 22044 bp, 20 predicted proteins | sample 7446431 | NCBI WGS metagenome assembly JACCDR01 (sample SAMN15323443, study PRJNA562643) | freshwater metagenome | isolation source: river surface water | place: USA:Blue River Watershed | collected 2017-08-17 | reverse complement strand
TTTAGTGCTAGTACGAAATAGGTGTAAAATATATAAAATCCATTAAACCTAAGACAAGTAAGTTTAATCTATGCAAATTATAAAAACATTTAACACAGACGAAAATAGTGTTTTAAATAAAAAGCTTAATATCTTTATACCTATTTGCCTTGGAAATAAGTTTTTCATAAACAAATATGAACTTACGAAACATGTCGATGAATATATAGAATTTGCCCTTAAGCATACAAAAGAAAAAGTGATAGTGCTGATAGCTGATAAAATTCAGGCAACAAACTATGCTGTTAGAAATAAAAAGAGCTTTGTTATCAGTCAAGAAAAAGTTCTTCTAGAAGGGTTAAAAATTAAGAATAAAGTATTAGAACTTATTAAAAACAATTTTCCTAAAAATACGAATCTAGAAGTTATTTCATACTCAGAATATGAGCAAGGGGATTTGTATAATCGTGACACAGCTCTTACGGTATATAAAGAATTTAAGAATAATCCAGAATTCGCTCGCGCTGTATTTGAAACAGTCAAGACAACTCAAAAAGACAGAAAATTTACAGATCAAGAGTATCTCAAGCTTGCAGATTATATACTTGATGAATTTTCGCTCGTATACAGCGGATTAATATATAAGGGTATATATTATGGTGTATTTTTGTATCCAAACATAGATTCTACTGTTTATTTAATTGAGAACATACAACTCGGAAACCTGTTTAAAAAGCTCTCAGATATATTACCAAGACAGAAATGTGGTGTTGTGATACTCAACAAAGACAATCTACAAGATGTTCAATCATATTACAATACTCTCGCACCTACATATGAATCTTTGATTAATAGTAAAGACGTTAATGTAAAAACACATGATGAGGTTGTAAAGATCTTCAAGAAGTATAAGATAAAATCAGGCAGCATCCTAGATCTAGGATGTGGCCCGGGAAACCTTAAAAAGAATATAAAAATAAAATGCTCTTTTACAGGTATTGATATATCAGAGAATATGCTTACATTAGCAAAGCGAGATTCAGGGTATGATTGTTTACATGGACTTGTAGAAGAAATATTGCCGATGTTACCAGATAAATCTTTTGATTATATTGTTGCTATAAGTAGTCTTCATTTTATAAAAGACCTGCAGAGCCTTCTTGTTCATATGGTTCGTGTTGCACGGAAAGGTATTATTTTAACTTTTGATCAGATGAATAAAGAGTACAGAAGAGGTTTTCAATCAGTCTGTGATTCACCTGTATTTGATCATTTTGACATGAAGGTATGTGGGATAACTTTCGATCATAGTTTTATTGGTTGGATTTCTCCTCGTGAAAATAAACCTGTTAAAGTAAGATTGGTGTATAAAAAAACTGGGCTGAGATAGATATTCCGATTAGATATGTTTGCAAGATAATAACTTTGAAAAATATTGTATAATCCTCTCATGCAAACCCTCGAAACCATACTCAAAAAACTGGAACAAAAACCAGAAGTGGATGCAGTATTTTTAACTGGCTCAATAGGTAATAATACATCTACTTCAGATAGCGATATCGATCTGGTTATTATATTAAAAGATAACACCCTTGCTTTAGAATCAGTGTTTACATGGATAGATGGCGTATTTGCAGATATATACTTTTTTGATCAAAAGAACATCTCGAATATAGTTCAAAGTGATGTTCTTTCAAGTGAATCAGGTGAACTGTCAAACAAGATGAATCATCTTTTATATGCATGGTTAAAAAGGGGAGAGATTCGATTTGATAAATCAGGAGAGCTCACTAAGCTAAAATCTCTTCAAAAAGAATTTGCCCCTATAACCGAAGAAAAACAGTGGAATGCATGGGTTAATACAAATTATAATTTTGAAGCAAATACAAGGTATTTTAATGCCAAAGATTCAAAGTATCATGAGGCCCTCGAGATGAGACTACTGTATTCGGTCGTAAACAGTATTTGTGCATACTTCGATTTGATTAACGAGCAATGGAGGGGTGAAAAGTTGGCATTAGAGTATCTTAGAAAATATGATATTGAGTTCTACAACATGTTTCTCCGATACACTAAAGCCACAACCCTCTCTGAACGATTTGTGGAATATAGTGCTATGGTACATAGAGTATTTGAGCTAAATCCAAACTATCCAGTCTGGAAAAAGAATGAAATAATTCCAAAATCACAAAGACGTAATTTCAAAATTGATGATGATTTATTGAAGTTTTGGAATGAATTGACACTATAAAACACCTACACATGAGGAAGGTCGTCATTATACGCCCAGAATACTATATCTATTATCTAATCACTTAAGGTGATAATATTTACACATGCAAGATATACGATCAGGTATCCAAAAACTATTGTCAGATGAAATTATTGAATATACCCTCAAAGGCAAAGGTGCTGTTAATAACGCATATGTTGTGAAAACAAAAAACGGCTCTAAGTATATTGTGAAGCAAGAGCGAGAAGACAAGGAATTCCAACCCCAGAATAATCTGGTTGTCGAAGCAAATGTCATCAAGAAACTGTCATCTCTCGGGTTGAGCATTCCTGTACCTAAAGTTGTATGTATTTCTAAAGATCCTGAAATGTATGGATATGAATATATAGAAGGAGAACTACTTAGAGAACTGTGGTCATCACTTTCAGAAGACGAAAAAATAAGTATTTGTAAATCACTAGGGGAATTTCATGCTGAAATAGGTATGAAAGTTTCCAAAGAAGATGCAGAGGCTTTAGGTGTATTCATCGACCTTTCTACCAATGTTCACCCTGAAGTCTCAAGGGATTATATTTTTATACTTGAAAACCCTGAGGTACCTGAAGAATTTAAGTCAGTGGCCAGAAACGCAAAGAAGATATTTGATACAACGCATAATGATGTATTTTTTCAATTTTTACATAATGACGCACATCATGAAAATATATTGATCGAGAATAAAAAGATTTCTGGATTTATCGATTTTGGTAATGCTGAATATGGTGAAATTGCCAAGGAGTTCTCACGCTACATAAGGGACTTTCCGGCCCACTTCCAATATATTATTTCTGCTTATGAGGAAAAGTCAGGAAACAAGCTTTCTCACCTACGTCTTGTGACAAATTCACTCATAAATGGACTTATTGATAATGTTGAGGATTATCTGAAGGGTGGCGAAGCCAGAATAAAAGCTGAGACTGCTATAGCGACGTACAAGAGACTTATAGAGGAAGTTGTCTAGTAAATTCACCTACGCACGAGAAGACTTGTTGTGATATCCTTAAGACATTAGAAATAACATTACCTAGCAACGATCCAAAAGGTTCTATCTGACTAAGGCTCACCTTCAACGACTGGCACGGCGCAAACTGCACTCAAATATTATGTTATACAAAATTCAAAATCAGGACATATCTATAGATTTACATGATCATGTATTTACACCTTCACCTCATGGTACTTCTGCAATAGGTGAGGCTATACGAATTAGCAAAGGAGAATCTGTATTAGATGTAGGAACTGGTACAGGTCTATTAGCTATTCTTGCTGCTAAGTTAGGTGGTATTGTAACAGCGGTAGATATTTCAGAAGAGGCAGTTAAACTAACAAAAATAAACGCCATAAATAATAACGTGATGATCAATTCTAAAGTTTCTGATTTATTTGAATCATTATCTGAAAAATATGATGTAATAATTGCAAATGTCCCTCAAGAAAACTTGTCACCTAAAATAGTAAGTTCACAGCATATAAAGAAAAACATAGGTATGAATGGAGGAATAAATGGAAATGAAATCTTTTTAAGAATGATTTCTGATGCGCCAAAATATATGCATAAGGATTCGAGACTGTATTTAGCAGTATATTCTTTGAGTAATTTTAGAGAAAGTCTGAGGGAAGTCTTAAAAACATATTGTGTAAAACTTATCAATTTTTATACCAGCCCTGTTAAGGATTTTGTGTATAGTGATATTGAGTGGTACAAACAACAGCAAGCAGAAGGGTTAATTGGTTTTTATAAAAAGGGAGACAGGTATTTTGCAGATATTTTTGTTTTTGAGCTTAGTTTAAAGTACTAACTACGCACGAGAAGGGTCGTCGTGGTATCATTAAAACATTAAAAATAACCTTACAGGACAATAAACCAAAAGGTTCTATCTGCTGAAGGCTCACCAAAGAGAGAGCTAGCTCGAGTAGCATAGCAAAATACCTGAAACGTAACATTGATAAAGACAATTAAGCCAAGATAACCTTTACTTTACCTAGATAAAGTGATACTGTTTAGCACATGACAGATGAAATAATTGAACTCAAAGGTACGGTATCAGGCGGACCTACTAGCATCATTCTTGTTGGTATTCACGGCGATGAGAAATGTGGTATTCAAGCGCTAGTTAAAATATTACCTAAACTTAAAATTGAACACGGTACTGTATATTTTTGTTACGGTAACCCAAGAGCAATTCAACAAAATGTTCGCTTTACAGAATCAAATCTTAATCGAATGTTTAAACCAGATTCGTCACTCTCTGATTCGGATAAAAGTAGCTATGAATACAGTCGAGCTCAATTTCTAAAAACTTATTTAGAAAAATCTGAAGTATTGCTGGATATACATGCAAGTTATGTACCTTATAGTAAGCCTTTTGTGATATGCGAGCCGAACGCATATGATATTGCAAAGTATCTTCCTGTTGATCTCTTGGTTTCTGGATTTGATAAAGTAGAACCAGGAGGAACTGACTACTATATGAATAGTATTGGTAAGGTTGGTATATGTGTTGAATGTGGCTATCTTGGTGATGAATATGCAACAGAAATTGCAATACAAAGTATTAATGCATTTTTGAAAGTAAGAGGTCACATAGAGACTAGTGTTTTAGAATCGCAGGATCAATCACTTATAGAAATGTATGAACTCTACAGTACAAAAACAGACTCTTTTGAGTTGGTAAAAGATTTTAAAGATTTTGACGAACTCGTATCTGATCAACTTATTGGTGTTGATGGTAAAAATGATATAAGAGTTAAAAAAGATTCGGTAATATTATTTGCTAGAAACAGAACTTGTGTCGGTGAAGAAGCCTTTCTTTTAGGAGAGTATAAGAAAAAGGTCTAGCACAGCGAATGTACCAGACCTTTGGTTGCGCAACCTAATTAAAGATTGGTAGCCATTATTATGCGTCCTTCTGAAATAGACACAATCTTGCGCCAACCGAGATTTAAAGCCAAGTGTTGCATGGGAGATTGTTCAAGTGTTCTCAATAATGCAACTTTGTCTCCTGTTGGAGTGATTGCTTCCATGAGTTTTTTACCAACTCCTTTTCCTTGATATGCTGGGACAACTGCAACCTCATCGAGATAGAGGATGTTGCCAGAAACCAAAGTGTGAAGGTTGGGCGAATTAAGCTTACGAGACGACTCTTTGCTTATCGTAAGGTTATAACCCCAAGCAAACCCAACCACCTCAGATTTTTCCTCTGCAACTACGCAGACGGAACCTTGATTACTCATTTCGGCACTGAAATCGTGTAAGATTTTATCCTTAGGCCAATATTCTGCAAGTCCGTCAGTATTATCACACTGCGAACAGTGCTTCGAGGGATGGCTGAGTGGATATTTGGAACTACACATCTGACATATAAACCCTTCATTCCATGGTGCATGACCGAATGCTTGTTGATATGCTGACGCGATAGCTAAAACTGTTTCTGGTTCGCGTGATGTGTCAATATTTCTAATTTTCATGATGTAAGGAACTGTTGCATGTCGTTTGATAGGTAGACATAAATTAACCCCTTCCAACTAAGGAAGGGGTTAATTTCATATTTTTCTTTTAGAAAATTATCAAGACAACCCTTTCCTTATTTGGATTGGATTATGATGATGAATTTTTGCAATAACTTCTTTGTAGCCATTGTTACCACTGTTGATCCATTTTGAAACACGAGCGACGGTTGTCGAAGAAAACCCCGTTTCTTTTTCGATAATAGAGTAAGGTTTCTTATCTATGAGCATTTCTGCGGTTTTCAACCTTTTTGCAAATTCTTCGATTTCTCCTTCAGTCATGAGGTCACGTAAAAAACGCTTCGCTTCATCCTTTGTTTCGAGCGACAGAATAGCCTCTAAAAGCTTTTTGTTTTCTTTGGTTTCCCAGTTCATAATATCACTTTATCAAAGTAAAGAACTTTAGTCAAGTAAAGTTTTTGGTCGACTTACTTGTTTGAGTATAAAAACTTGACCACTGTCACTTTTGTCACTTGATGGAAAAACAAAATTTGATAATGGTTTTGCGTATGCTTTTTTCCTAAGTTTAATCTTTCTAATACTAGGTCCGATTTTTGGAAGCAGATTCACAACATCATTAAATGTACGTGTATCTGGTGAAAGCTATTTCAAGAGGATAGTTATTGGAGTTGTGGTGGCTGTATTGAGCACTATCCTTTTAAAAGCATTGCATGTAAGATAAAATCACAAATTATGAATGATAACTTATTACTCAAAATAAAAGACCTTTATCCAGACATTTCTGGAATACTTTCTACTGAAAAAATAGAAAAAGGCTTTCTATCTGAAAACTATAAAATCCACACAAAAGAACAAGATTTCTTTCTCAAGTTATACAGATTCAAGAACAAGAATCGAATAGTAGAAATCCATTCAGTTAAGAGATACTTTAGTGAAAGAGGTATTCCGGTGATAATGCCAATTCAGACAAAAGATAAGAATACATTCTTCGAATTCGAAGACGGAAATTATGCACTGTTCCCATTTGTAAATGGTATACAACCTGAAAGAGGGAGTCTGACAGATCAGCAAATCATTTCTCTAGGTAAGATGCTCGGGAAGATACACCTCGCAGGAAGAGACAGTTCATTAGGAATAAATGAAAGCTTCAAGGGTTGGAATAAACAAGAGGCCTTGGATACAGTTAGTCTGTTGGAGAGCAAATTCGCTCAGATAGAAAACAAAAGTGACTTTGATGTTCTCGCAGAAGAAAATGTCTCATTTAAGAAAGAATTGATAACTAAAAATAAAGTCGCGTATGCAGACTTAAATCTAGTAAACGATCATCTTACACATGGCGACTATCTAGACTTGAATGTATTTTTTGATGAAAATGAAAATGTGAAATATGTGTTTGACTTTGAAAAGACCGAAATGGCACCCCGAACCCAAGAGCTGTTTAGATCTGCAACCTACTCGTTTCTCAACACTGATTTTGATGATAAATCACTTCGCGACATAGATCTCTTCATAAAATCATACTCAGAAATATATCCGATAGAGCAGGACGAGCTAAAGACTGGACTCTTGGTTCATTACTTAAAATCTACACATGGTTTCTGGGTAGAAAAGGAACACTATCTAAAAGGGAGTAATAGGGTTGATGTATTCTTGAAGTTAAACAATAAAAGACTAAGATTCACTTCTGAGAGACTTAACGACTTCTTAAAAAAATAACTACGCTCGAGAAGGGTAGCTATGCTATTATAAAAACATTTTAGGCGGTCCTAATATGTACGGAATACTTTTAATTCTCGGTTCATTCATCTCATTATTTGTTTTTTGTATAGCAACTAAAAAATATATTCGTTCTGAGATTATACAGAAATCATAGTTAGTAAAACATAATGGTAATATTCCAAATATGAATCATTCGCGTATGAAGTAGATTTGACCGTGTCGATGAACGAGACTTGAATGATCCAAAAAATGTTTTTTAAAAAAAATATGTTAAAATAAAAACATATGCAAGATAAAAATAAAAAAAATAATGCATTTACTATAGTTATATTACTCGTGATCGCTGTCTGTATATGCGTGATTCCACATGCATCCTCAGCTTTTTCTGACGGAACTGAAGATACAGCATTTTATACCAATCTTGGTACTGGGATTGGTGGTAGTGTGTACTTAACATCTATACAAAGTAACGGTAAAATACTTGTTGGAGGGTTCTTTACTACCCTAAACGGCGCTACTCAAAGATATTTTGCTCCTCTCAACGCCGATGGAACTGTAGACACTGCATTCAATGCCAATCTCGGTACTGGGTTTGGTAGTGTTGTACAAGCCATCTCCACACAAAGCGACGGTAAAATACTTGTTGGAGGAGCTTTTACTACCCTAAACGGCATTACTCGAAACCGTTTTGTCCGCCTCAACACGGACGGAACTGTAGACACTGCATTTTATACCAATCTTGGTACTGGGTTTAATAATTCTATACGAACCCTTTCTATACAAAGCGACGGTAAAATACTTGTTGGGGGAGATTTTACTACTCTAAACGGTACTACTCGAAACTATCTTGTCCGCCTCAACACGGACGGAACTGTAGATACATCATTTTACGCCAATCTCGGTACTGGGTTTGGCAGTAGTGTGTACATGACATCTATACAAAGCGACGGTAAAATACTTGTTGGAGGAGGCTTTACTACCCTAAACGGCATTACTCGAAACCGTTTTGTCCGCCTCAACACGGACGGAACTGTAGATACAACATTTTATACTAATCTTGGTACTGGATTTGATAGTGTTGTACAAGCCATCTCTATACAAAGCGACGGTAAGATAGTCCTTGGAGGAAGCTTTACTGCTCTAAACGGTACTACTCGAAACCGACTTGTTCGTCTCAACGCGGACGGAACTGAAGACACTGCATTTTATACCAATCTCGGCACTGGGTTTGATGTTCCTGTACTGACCACCTCCGCACAAAGCGACGGTAAAATACTTGTTGGAGGATTCTTTGCTACCCTAAATGGTACTACTCGAAACCGTTTTGTCCGCCTCAACACCAACGGAACTGTAGACACTGCATTTCACACCAATCTTGGTACTGGGTTTGGTAATACCGTGCGAAACATCTCCATACAAAGCGACGGTAAAATACTTGTTGGGGGAGACTTTACTACCCTAAACGGCACTACTCGAAACCGACTTGTTCGTTTAAGTACAGCACCAGACATCACTCCACCTACACTCACATCCATCGCAACATCATCACTCTCTACAACAGGTGCTACTATCACATGGACCACAGACGAAGTGGCCACATCAACCATACTCTATGGTCTCACAACAGCCTATGGAACCGCATCATCGTCAGCAGTTGCTACAACATCACATAGTATTACTCTCTCAGGTCTTACTCTCAATACTCTGTATCACTTCCAAGTAAACTCATATGATAGTGTAGGAAATCTTGCAACATCATCTGATGTTACGTTTACAACAGATGCAGAGCCTACACCTACTCCAGCTCCCACTCCCACATCTAGTGGAGGACCGTTATTTGGAAGTGGTATTAGTTCAGAAATATCAACAAACGACAACATTAAAAAACGAAACCCTACAGATATATGTACTCCACATATACAAGCTCTTGCATCTATTTCAATACAAAACACAGGAAATAATGCAGACACAGTACGGAAAATACAAACATTCTTAAATACATATGAGAAAGAAACTCTCATAGTAGACGGTATATACAAAAAGGCTGACGTTGATGCTATTAAAAGATTTCAAGTAAAATATAGAGCACAGATATTATCTCCATATGGATTAACAACTCCAACAGGTATTGTATTTAGAGCAACCATAGCTAAGATGAATGCTGTTGTTTGTGGTGAAAAACTTTCATGTCCTGTATTCACCCTTACTACTGATAAAAAGAGTACTCATCAAGAAGTACCTCGTATAAAAAGCTTTTTGAATCAGACGGTCGGCTCATCACTCAATACTTCATCTTCTGTTGTTGATGCGCAAACCATACGTGCTATATCTCAATTTCAAACTCAATATAAAGAAGTTATTCTTAAACCTTTAAATCTATCTCGAGCAACGGGATTATGGTATCAAGCTACGATTAAGCAGGCCAATAGGTTTATGGGGTGTGAGTAATGTGAAGAATTTATTACAAATTAATTAGAACAGTCGTATGAAACAACTTTTTGGAGCAGAATTTATAGAGACATATAACAACACTTCAAATGTCGCGTTATTGGATGTTCGAACTCCTGAGGAGTTTTCTTCTGGTCATATTGAGGGTGCAGTAAATATTGATTTTCAACATGAATCATTTGAGTCAGAAATAAAAAAGTTAGATGTAACTAAAACTTACTTTGTTTACTGTCGATCAGGTAACAGGTCTGGACAAGCTATTTCTGTCATGAAATCACATGGAATCAAAGATATATATGAGTTACGTGGTGGACTTATTTCCAATGGAGGTACTGTAAAAAATATATAAAGGTGTAATCTGGAGATGGTAGGGATTGAACCTATAAACTTTAGACTGATGTGATTCTTTTCAGAACGATCTCAAAGTCAAAACCTTACCTAAAACCGGCAACACGTTTTCCATAACTATTTTCTCATACCCCTCTTTATTTGGATGTATACCATCATCTATATTCAAAGACTTAACCAAAACAACATTTTCTAAAAAGAAGGGAACAAGAGTGATATCATGTTTTTTTGCAAGATCTCTATATAGTGCATCAAACTTTTTCTTATAGCCTATACCGCTAGCCATTTGCGCTTTCATACCCATAAGCACAACAGGTATTTTTTTCTCTTTAAATGCAAGTATTATCTTTTCAAGATTTTCTTTGGTTAAGTCGGGATTTGTAGAACGAAGCATGTCATTTCCTCCGAGGCCTAAAAGCACAAGTTTAGGATTTTGCGAGATAACAAAATCAACTCTATCAAGTCCTCCGCTAGTTGTCTCTCCTGATACACCCATATTTATAACTTCTATATTTGGATTTTCTTTTTGTAATTCTTTTTCCAAAATATGAGGATAACTTTCTTCAAGTTTTACTCCATAACCAGCAGTTAGAGAGTCTCCAAAAGCTACTATTTTAAAAACTTTATCAGTTTGTTGAGTTTGTCGATGTATATCAGTATAGTCTGTATTTTTATGATAGAAAAAAATACCAATAGAAGTCATGAGAACCAGAATAGTGATTAGAGCGTATCTCATATGCACGATTATATCACATATTATTGTGTTATACTCAGTGTATAATGATTACTCTAGAAAATGTAGTAAAAACTTTTCAAGACGGGGATAAAGATATCGAAATATTGAAAAGTGTATCCATACAGATAGAAACTGGAAAAAAAGTGGCTATAATAGGACCATCGGGTTCTGGTAAAACCACACTGCTGTCTATTATTTCAGGACTAGACAAACCCACTTCAGGAAAAGTTATTATTGACGACGTGGACATACACACATTATCAGAAAAAGATATGTCTGTATTTAGAAATAAAAAGATAAGTATTATATTTCAATCTTTTGAATTGATTCAATTTTTTACAGCATATGAAAATGCTATGTTACCACTGTCTATACGAAACGCTAAACATACAGATGAAGTTGATCAGGTTTTGGAAAAAGTTGGACTTACTCATCGTAGGTATAATATGCCATCAACGCTCTCAGGCGGTGAACAACAACGTGTAGCGATAGCAAGAGCTATACTTGCCGGAAGCGACATTATATTTGCTGATGAACCAACTGGAAATCTTGATACGGTAAATGGTAAAAAAGTGCTAGACCTTTTACTTGATGTTGTTAAAAAAACAAATAAAACATTTGTTATCATAACGCATGACATGAATATTGCGCGTCAAATGGACGTTGTGTATGGTATTGAAAATGGTATCTTGGAAAAAATAATGCATGAAAAGTTAATATAGTATGATTCTTTACTTTACTCGCATACTTTTTAAAAGAACCTATAGATATCTAGCTTTGACTTTTTTTAGTATAGCGTTAGGTTCATTTTTATTTGGTTCTATTTTATCTTTAACGCAAAGTGTATCTTCATATTTTGTAAAAGAAGGAAAAACTATTGTAGGAGGTGATATAACTTTATCTTCTCCTCGTCCTATAGATCTGTCAGATACAGTTGTTTTTAACAACATCGTAGATGAAGGTCATAGTATGCATACAGAATATCGAGTTCAAGCGGTATTTAAAAATGCAAAAAGTACTTCAACTGCAGTTGCTTCTATACGAGCGGTTGGAGACAATTTTCCACTATATGGAAAGGTTGAAACTCTTCCTCAGCCTTTCTCTGTTAAGGAAAACAGTGGGGCAATATATGCAGAGCAATCTTTTCTAGACAAGCTTGATGTTACTGTAGGGGATAGTGTTGAGTTAGGTGATGCGGTATATACTGTGGCTGGGTCTATAGAAAAAGAACCTGATGGCATATCAGTTGGTACATCATTTACACCCAGAGTTATCATGTCTGTTGTTGATTTTCAGAAATCTAAGATAGATCTCTCACAAAGCAGATCAACATATAAACTCTCAATAAAACATAAATCAGAAGGTTTTTTTAGTAAAGATCAAATAGATAGTTTAAAAAGCTTCGCTAAAGAAAATAAAATTCGATTTGATGATAGCTCTGATGGACCTAATAATCTAATCAGAGGGCTTTCTTCTGTCACAAATTTTATAGGAATACTATTTGCTATTGTACTTTTTTTGGTTGTTGTAAACACCATTGCAAATCTCAGTTACATAGTATCAAAATTTAAAAAATCTATCGCTATACTGAAAAGCTTTGGTGCAACCTCTTTTCAGATACGGATTATATACAGCATACTTTTGGGTAGTATTGGTTTTTTTGCTGGACTCATTGGTTCATATATAGGTGCCGTGATTGCAAATTCATTGTTACCTATATTATCTACATATATTCAGTCTACTATTTCAGGTAGTAATACAGTTACACTTTCAATATTGGGTGGAATCATAGGTTTGTTGATTATGATTTCTGCCTCATTTCCGTTTTTTGAATCACTTCGAAACATATCGCCAAAATACTTATTAATCAGAGTAAATAATATTTCTAGAAAAAAGATATATTCCATGCTTGGATACTATATCCCGATACCTGTTTTGATGATGCTATTTCTATATCTTATTTCAGGAAATCTTAAGCTAGTACTGTATAGTGTATTATCACTTGTATGTGTTTTCTCTCTGTTTATGTGTATTTCGTATGTACTGCTTAAGTTGGTATATGTAACAAGACATAAACGATCTTTTACGGTTCAAAGTATAGTATCTTCATTGACTTGGCGTGGCATTGAAACAATTATAATATCGGCTTCTATAATGACGGCGTTTTTGGGTATTTTTATAGTAAGTGCTGTTGAAAAAAACATTGTGGTGAATATAAGTCAAAATATCTCTAAAAGTGCACCTTCTTTGTATATTGTTGATATACATAAAAGCCAACTGGAAAGAGTAAGAGAGATATCCGGATCAGGTTTTAAAGAGTTTGCGATCATAAGAGGTAGATTACTTTTTGTAAATAATAGGGATATGACTGTGTCTGACAATCCTGAAATCACCAGAGAGTTAAATATGACTTATGGAAATACAATCTTAGAGAATGAAAAAATAGTAAATGGTCAATGGCATGGAGATACAGGCGTAAAAAACTCTGTGTCTATTGATTCTTCTTTTGCTGAGGAGTTAGGTGATGTAAAGATCGGTGATATCATAGAAGTATTTATACAAGGTATACATGTAAAAGCTAATGTTACAAGTTTGAGAGAAACACAGAGATCCGGAGGAACACCTTTTTTCTTTTTTGTGTTTTCATCTGATGTGTTGAAAGATTTTCCAGCATCGTATTTTGCAACAGTCTCAACAACTTCTGTAGCTGTGCAAAGTATAGAAAATACTTTAGGAATAGAGTTTCCAAATATTATACCAATACAAACTGTGAAGATACTGGATACCGTAAATAGTATATTGGAAAATGTTATTTTGGTTGTCAAACTTTTAGGTATACCGAGTATACTTTTAGGCTTACTGTTGATTATACTCATGACTGGTCAATCGTTATATGAAAGAAGATCCGATGTCCTGTTGCTACGTGCTTTCGGTTATGAGAAAAAACGCATAATGAAATTGTTTATCTTGGAAACAACATCCATTGTTGTTGTATCAAGTCTTGTTGCATATGTGATAGCTAGTCTAATTTCATATATTTTACATGTATATGTTTTTGATTTTTCAACATTTGTATTTACTGAAATACCTATATATATCTCTGTAACCACTATTTTCATTGTTGCCATCTTTGCGTATGTGGTGTCGAGTTCGATTGTACAAGGCTCTTTAAAAAAGTTATTGGCTGAGAAATAGAAAGTATAAAAATGATTTCATAAAAAAATCGGAACACCGTCCGGCGCAGGGTTGCTGAGTCAGGTGTTTCTCAATTTGGGATACGATAGTATTTGACACATCTACATCACTCCTATAAACTCTTATACATTACCTTTGACGTCAGATACCCCCTCTGATTGGCTTAGCGCCTCGATTGGTAGTGATTGGGCCCCAGGTCGGGAACCCTTAATTAAAAAGTCTCCTCTCCCGAGGAGGCTTTTTAGTTCATTACCTTGGATAACTTGAGTTTCAAAATGGGTAAGAATAAAGAATCCATTTTCCTGTATTGCACCAACAAGTAGAAAATGATTGGAATCAGGAATCATTTTAATTAAATTTATCTTCTCGGGAATATGATCAATATTTTTAATCACGATATCCCAATCGTGTATGTTAATTAATAAATTTACAGGATTAATATCCCCATGTTTCTCTTGAATTTTGATTACAATATCTTTACTTAATATTATCGGACGAGATATGTTATCGTGGGATATATACTCTGGTAAGTGTCCGATAATACTTCTGTGTAAATCTTTTTGTAATACTTTTTTTAAATCTGAAAGGAAAGTCGTCTCTATTTGATTTAAAGTTCGTATTGAAGGATTTCGAAAAAGTGATTTTTTAAATTTTCTTTGAGTTGATGACATATAAACATCCTATCAATTTACAATTAAAGTAATTTATAAGAAAATATAAATAAATCTGGTACACTAACCATATGCCAAACTTTCAAATCCTCCCCGCAACACCAGACGACGTACGTGGAATAATTAACGTTCTATATAAGACATGGTTAGACACGTATCCTAACGAAGAACTGAATATAACTCGAGAAGCTATTGAAGAAAGTTACAAGGAAGTACTTACAGAAGAAAATATTCAGAAGAGGATTGAGTCTGCTAAGAATATTCCAGCAAATCAAAAACGTATTATTGCCAAAGTTGATGGGCAAGTTGTTGGATGTTCCATCATGGTCCGAAATGAAGACAATACACAGCTTAAAACAATATATGTCTTACCAGAATTTCAAGGACAGGGAATAGGTAAGGCCCTCTGGAATGAACAAATAAAATTTGCTGATCCAGACAAAGATATCATTGTGCATTTGGCAACATACCATCAAGATGCAATAGAGTTTTATAAAAAGATAGGATTTGAAGATACTGGTAAACGATTTACAGACGAAGATGCTATAAAGAGAACCAAACTTGTTATTCCTGAGATGGAAATGGTGATTAAAAAGACGAATCATCACACTTAAAATTGCACCTAAACTTCATACGTGGGATACTTATACACATGAAAGAATCATCACCATCATTTACAGCAAATACAAGTGAATTATCTCAACCTAAAGATCAAGGACCAATTGTCTTCAAGATGGATCAGCCTGTAGAAACACCTGCTGAAGCACCTTCACCTATATCTACAGAAATACAACCTGAGGTTGGAGAAGTTTCTCCAGCTGCAGCAGAGACTTCAAAAGAGACACCAAAAGAAGAACAAGTTGTAGATCTTGATCAAGAGGCGCCAAAAGCTGAAACTACATTAACACGAACTGTTGAATCAGGACCTATTCTTGCTAAAGGGTATGAACGAATTGGAAAATTTGGCGAAAAAGTAAGAGGAGCTAAAAATAAACTTGTGTCTTTCGGTGGTATGTTGTTGCGAGGTGCTGGAAAAATCCTAAAAGGAACTCTTAAACTAGCAAAAGGTGGTCTAGCTGCACTCGCGTCTCCTGATGTATTGATCCAAAGAGGTGCAAAATCAGTTGCAGAGTTTGGTGCTGGTGTAAAAAACTTAGCGGTAAATAAAACTACAGAGAGTTATATGTATGCACGAGATAGTTTCCTCGAAGCATGGGGTGGTCTGAAGGAAAAAGGTAACAATGTTGTAGAGGGTGCTACAAACAAAGTTACAGGTCTATGGAAAGGTATGATAGCTATGAAGACTGAAATACTTCTTCAATCACTTGAGAAGAAACGTCAACAAGCTGCAACACAGGAAACAACTGCTCGAACTACGAAAGAAGCTTTTGAAGCGCAAATAGCAGTAAAGATGAAACTTCTTGAAGATCTTAGGCGTCTACCGAAAACAGAAGATTCAAATAATAAGCAAGAATTAGCATTAGCTGCCTAAACACACATCATATATATGACAATACAAGAATATACACAAGCAATTAAGAGTAGTTCTATCGGAGATGAGATCAAAGCACAGATTATTGCGATATTGGAACCTGCGACTGAGATAAATGAAGATATGGAGAATGCAATCGCGTTGCTCATTCAAAAAGATATTGAAGAAAGTCTTGAGGCTGAAGCTGATGAAGAAACCAAAAAAGAATTCACAAAAGTTGAATCACAGTTTGATAAAGATGTGACAGGAGTTGAAAAACAATTAGAAACAGACCTTGCTGCGCTCGAAGCGGAATACACAGAGCTTGATGGACATGCAGCCGAGTTAAATGTAGCACTTGAAGAAGCTCAATTGGCGGCGGTTAAGGCCAATCTTGCACAGCAGGGGTAAATAAAATCTCATACCTATATGTTAAAAAAAATTAAGAGACTCTTTGAACCTACGCTGCATAATAAAAAAGCATCGTTTAAGGAAATAGTGGAATCTGCGATAGGTTATATAAACATAGATGCATTGCCGATTTTGATTGTACCGTATATTATCGGACTTCTTGAAAAGAAGGAGTTCAACTTTGCTATTTCAGTTTGTATCGGTGCTTTTTTACTGCATATAGTTTTATGGTTTGTAAACTATCTCACTCGAAAGTGGGATTTCGAAGCAAAGTATGCGATGAATGCCTATGTTGATCGAAAATATAGAAAAGAGATTCTCCTAAAAGATCATAAAGCTTTTGATGTAATCGGAACAGGAAAGGTGCAATCAATAGTTCAAAAAGGAATTGATGATTGGACAGAGCTTAACTGGCAAGTTATATATCAAATACCAAAACTTATTGTCGGAATCTCAACTGGTGTCTATGTCATGCTACGTTTTGATCAAGAGTATGTATTTGCTTTCTTTGCGTTAATGATTGTTACATATACTGTATACAGTCGATACAAATATTTAAAAACAAAACACAGTGAAAAATCAAATGATGTAGATGATCGAATCAATGCAAATTCTGTCCGGAGTATCATGGCTCGGCAAGAGATTGTGTTTTCGAATAAAGTTGATGTCGAAGTAGAAAACTTTTTAAAATTAAACACAGAAAGCAAAAAACACTCACTCAATGCTGATTCAAAGGATTATATTGCCAACACAGCGCTTGAAGTCACTGGACCGATCATATCTTTTATATTTGTAGCTTTTATCCTTTATCGAAGTACGACTGTTGATGTGCCGTCACTTATATTTCTTATATACTTTGCATCAAGATTCATAGGGCTCATGTACATGACCTCATGGATGATATCTCAAATACTCGATCGCCTGCCAAAGATAGAAAAATTCTGGAAATTCCTAGACGAAACCCCAAATCTAGAAAACTATGAAAAAGGTGACATCTTTGTTCAAAAAAATAAATCAATTGATTTACATGACGTATCACTTTCATATGCTGATAAAAAAGTATTAGAACATTTCTCGATCAATATTCCACATGGAAAGAAAATAGCTTTAGTTGGTAAAAGTGGATCTGGTAAGACAACTATTGCCAAACTTATCAGTGGGTATATGTATGCTGATACTGGAGAAGTGTTGATTGATGATCAAAATATTCGAGGACTATCACTGAAGTCATATTACAAACATATTGGATATCTGACGCAAGAACCTATGATTTTCGATGGGACTATTCGTGAAAACTTACTGTATGCACTTGATAAAAGTGAAGAGGTACAAGATAGCACACTTTTTGATGCCCTTAAACGCGCTGAGTGTGAGTTCGTCACAGATCTTGATACTCAGATTGGTGAAAAAGGTATACGACTTTCAGGAGGTGAGAGACAAAGACTTGCGATTGCAAAACTTATGTTGAAAAATCCCGAGATTATTATCCTCGATGAACCTACATCTGCACTTGACTCATTTTCAGAAGAAAAGATTACCAAAGCACTCGATGAGTTGTTCAAAGGAAAAACTGTTGTTATTATTGCGCATCGACTGCAGACTATTAAAAAAGCTGACAATATCCTCGTAATCGAAGAAGGAAAAGTTGTGGAAGAGGGAAAACACGAAGAATTGATGGCTGAAAAAAAGACGTATTACAAGATGGTTGAACTGCAAAGCGGTTTTTAAAGCTCTATTTCCAACGCTTGGGCAATATCCTGAATACCTGCATCTGGTAACCATATACCATCGATATTAAGGGTAGGGCTTTTGTTTTGTTCTGTAGCTGTCTCGACCTCATCTCTCCAGGCCTGGTTTGTGTATATATCTCGTTCCTCAAAAGATACCCCTTGTTCTGTGAGAAAATCCTTGGCATCCTCAGCCCAATGACATCCTGTTTTTGTATACATGATGATGTTTTTCATATAATTTGATTGTAACACACAAGGCTGATACTATGAGTATATGAAACATACAGCGAAAGCAGTCATCAAAACAGAGTGGGACTTCTCAAAACTCTATAAAGGGATTACTGATCCGAAGATTGAAAAAGACATGAAGGCTATTGAGCAGGCGTATGCTTTATTTGCAAAAAAGTATAGTGATAAGAAGTTTGTGAACTCAGCATCTGCTCTTAAAGATGCATTGCAAGATTATAACGTATTGTGTGAAAAAGCGTCAGGTACTAACTTGTGGTATTTACAATTGATGCGGAGATTAGATAGCAGTAATACTGCTCTACAGGCTATAATCACACGACTGCATGCACGGTATATTCAAGCCTCACAACAACTTATCTTTTTTAAACTTGCTTTAGCTGATATTGATACAAAAAGACAAAAACAATATCTGCAAGATAAAAATCTATCTGGTTTCAAATATTTTCTAAAAGTTATTTTTGATAATTCAAAATTTAAACTTTCTGAATCTGAAGAAAAGATCATGGAACAGAAGCAACAAGTAGCACACACTGCTTGGACAGATATGTTGTCAAAGTATAAGGACGCTCAGTATGTACAGAACGGTAAGAAGAAAATCAGCCTATCGGAAGCTATGACGATAAAGTCAGATCTTCCTCGAAAAGAAAGACGAGAATTGCATAAAAATGTGATGCAGGCGTACAAAAATATGAGTTTTATCGCAGAAGCTGAACTCAACGCAGTTATTCGAAATAAAATGATTAACGATGATCTGCGAGGATATACAACACCCTATGAAAGCACTATTCGAGGTTACGAAAATGATATTAAAAGTATTGAAAACCTCGTCGATGTAGTAACAAAATCAAACAATATCTCAAAAAGATTCTTTGCCTTAAAAGCAAAGTTGATAAATCAAATTGATAAGAGTAAAGATAAGAAAATCACTATGGCCGAACTGGCGACAGGTCTTTCAACTGCAAAAAATGCACATAAAAAGATATCATTTACAGAAGGTGTAGGTATTGTACGAAAGGCTTTTGCAAAAGCAGGAGAGGAGTTTGCAACTCATTTTGATAGTTATCTCGCACATGGGCAAATTGATGCTTTTCCACGTGCGGGTAAAAGGACAGGTGCTTTCTGTTGGCCACAGACAGGTGCACCAACCTATGTGTTTTTAAACTACGGTGGAAAACTGGATCATATATCAACAATTGCACATGAGATGGGGCATGCATTCCACTCTGATTATGCAAAAACACAACCAGCTATATATGAAGAATACACTATATCTGTTGCGGAAGTTGCAAGTACATTTTTTGAAAATATTCTACTCGATGAGTTAATAGAAAGTGCAACGCCAGAAGAAAAGCGAGACTTGATGGTTATGCATGTGCAAGATCGAGTGTTTACCATCCACACACAGATCGCTTACTTCCAATTCGAAAAAAAGCTACACAAAGCAGTTCGAGAAAAAGGATTTGTAAGTAAAGAGGAAATAGCTGATATGTTTGCTGAGTGCCGAAGATCATATCTAGGTGATGCAGTTGATGTAACACATGAAGATGGATATGCCTACGTATACATCAACCATTTCCGAAGTTTCTTTTATGTATATGCCTATGCATACGGACAACTCATTGCTGATGCACTCTATGCTGAATATAAAAAAGACAAAACATTTATAGAGAAAATAAAAGTATTTTTTAAAGCAGGAGGGAGTATGTCACCAGAAGATATTTTCAAAAGTATTGGAATTGACACAGCTAAACCAGACTTTTTCAAGAAAGGATTGAAAGCTTTGGAACAAGACTTGGCTGAGGTCGAAAAAATGATCGACTAGCTACTCGTAGACCTACTCAAAATCCTATTTCTGTGATACTATGATTCTCATGTCTGAACATAAGAACTTATATCTAACATCTGCCGAGGTACGAGCTAGATTTTTGGCTTTTTTCAAAGAAAGAGAACACGCTATCATACCATCGGCACCTCTTGTGCCTGAAAACGATCCTACAGTGCTTTTCAACACAGCGGGTATGCAACCTATTGTGCCATTTTTACTTGGTAAACCACATCCAGAAGGCAAACGTATTGCCAACCTACAGAAGTGTGTACGAACTGTTGATATCGAAGAGGTGGGTGATACATCGCACTTAACTTTTTTTGAAATGATGGGAAACTGGTCGCTTGGTGACTATTTTAAGAAAGATGCAATTGAGTGGAGTTATGAATTACTGACAAATAAAGAAATCGGTTTCGGATTGGATCCGCGTCGATTGTACATCACCTGTTATCAAGGTGATGATATTGCGCCACGTGACGAGGAAACTTCTGCTATTTGGAAAAATATCTTTGAAAAAAATAATGTCAAAGGAGAACGGATATATTTTCTTGATGCAAGTGCCAACTGGTGGCCAGCTGTTAAGAAAGATACACATGCATGGACAGGACCAACTGGTCCATGTACTGAGATGTTTTACGATATCACAGGAACCTTGACAGAGGGTTTGACAAAAGAAGAATATCTCGCGGCTGATGATAGAAAAGATGTGATTGAGGTGTGGAACGATGTGTTCATGGAGTATTTGAAAAAAGATGGAGTTATCACAGGAAAATTAGAAACACAAAACGTGGATACAGGTTCTGGATTTGAGCGAATCGTGATGATGGTGCAAGGTGTTTCTTCGGTATATGACACTGATATTTTCTTACCAATCTTAGAAAAGATTGAATCAATGCGTACAAGTGAAGTCATCGTATCAACAGAACAAGCTATACAGTCAAAACGGATTATTGCGGATCATGTGCGTTCTGCAGTTATGTTACTTGCAGATGGAGTGATTCCTTCAAATACAGATCAAGGATATATTCTTCGACGATTGATTCGACGAGCTTTGCGTCATGCAGATATACTCGGTCTTCCTACGAATTCATTGTATACAATCTCAGATCTTGTAACTGATTTTTATAAAGATATCTATGTTGAAGTTGCTAAACAGAAAGAAACTATCAAGGTTGGTATTAGTATTGAAGAAAAAAAGTTTCGAAAAGCACTTACTCTTGGACTCAAAGAGTTTAACAAGATTGCAGAACATATGGCAACTGATGGACATACGGAGATCAATGCTGACAAAGTATTTACCTTGTTTGAATCATATGGATTTCCACTTGAACTCGTACAAGAGCTTGCAAAAGAAAAATCTCTCACCCTTGATGTTGAGGCATTTAAAAAATTATACACTGAACATCAAGAACGTTCGCGTGCCGGATCGGAGAAAAAGTTTAAAGGAGGATTGGCTGGAGATGGAGCTATGGAGACTCGATATCACACCGCAACACATCTATTGCATCAAGCACTTCGACAG
>JACCDR010774124.1_pt1 | contig 22046 bp, 20 predicted proteins | sample 7446431 | NCBI WGS metagenome assembly JACCDR01 (sample SAMN15323443, study PRJNA562643) | freshwater metagenome | isolation source: river surface water | place: USA:Blue River Watershed | collected 2017-08-17 | reverse complement strand
CGGCATGAGCCAGGATGGCACCTGGGTCGTATTCACCGCGGACTCTGGCGGCAGCGGGCAGATCTATGTGCCCGGGCCGGAGATCGAGCCCACGCTGATGCTCAAGAACACCCGCACCGGTGAACTCGTGCGCGTCAGCCCGCCGCGCAGCAGCCTGCCCAACGTCTCCGGCTTCACCTTCGGCTCGATCACGCCCGACGGCTCGCGCGTGGCCTTCATCGCCCAGCCCACCACCACCTACGCTGGCCCCTACAGTTTTGAAGCGCTGGGCCCGGCCAGGCTGCTGGTGTACGACCGCCCGCAGCGCCAGGTGCTGGACCTGAGCGCCACCGCGCTGCTGGACGCCGGCCCCGGCCTGTTCTACCAAGCCAACAACCGGGCCGTGATCTCTCCCGACGGCAGCGAGGTGGCCTTCGACTCGCGGCGTGACCAGCCTGCAGCCGGCGACACCAATGGGCAGCCCGATCTGCTGCTGGTGGGCGTCGCCACCGGCGCCGTGCGGCTGGCCGGATTGACGTCGCCGGGTCAGCAGTCATACGCCGTCCCTCAACGCTTCACCGCCGATGGCCAGCGGCTGGTGGTCGAGCTGCCGAACGACGGCCCGGTGGGCGTGCGCGGCGTTTACGCCTTCACCCTGGCCACCGGAGGCGCCCAGTTGCTGATGCCGACCGGTTCCGGCAATCCGCCTCGCTCCTACAGCGTGGACGACACCGCGTCGCGAGTGGCCTTCCTGCGCAACGACCCCGCCACGGCTCAACGTCGGTACGCCTTCGTGCGTGACACCGCCACCGGCAGCGAGCAGCGCGCCGACCGTTCGGCCACGAACGTGAATGGCAACGGCAACACCACCACGTTTGCGATCTCCGGCAACGGTCAGCATGTGGCGCTGGGAAGCAGTTCCACCAACCTGCTGACCCTGCCGCGCAGGACCTTTCCGTGGCAGGTCTACGTCAAGACGCTGCTGGGTACGACTGCCGCTCAGTAGCGTCTGTTCGCGCGGCAGGAAGCACCCGGTCCCCGCCTGCGCTGCAGCTGTCTGGCCGAACTGAGGCGGCGCCGATGCCCTGGCCGCAGCCTCAGATGTCCTTCCAGGGCCGGGCGGCAGTTGCGCCCTCGCCTCAGGAGCCGTTCAGTTTGTCTGGTTCACCGACGCAAAGGTTCCCGCCGCGGTGAACTCCCAGTGAGGCATCCATGACCTCGGCTTCCTAGCATCACTTGTGCGAATTCGCAGTACGAACTTCGCTCCCCACCACAGCATTGCCAGGAGTCTTCCATGATCCAACGCCCCTTCCTCTACTCGCGCACTGGCGCGGCCATCGCCGCCATGTTCGCGCTGTGCGCCTCTGCACAGGCCGCTGTCGTTGACGTAACGGTGACTGTGCAGAACCTTGCACCTGCCAACAGCGTCAGCTTCGCACCCCTTCACGTCGGCTTCAACAACGGCAGCTTCGACGCCTTCAACCTCGGCGGCGTGGCCACGGCGCCGATCATCTCGGTGGCCGAAGGCGGCGCTGGCGGCGCCTGGCAGGCGGCATTCGCGGCCGCCGATCCGACAGCCACGCGGGGCACCATCGGGGGTCTGCTGCTGCCAGGTGCCTCCAGCAGCCTGACCTTCAGCGTCGACACGGCGCTGAATCCGTTCTTCACCTTCGGCTCGATGGTCGTGCCGAGCAATGACTTCTTCATCGGCAACGACAGCCCCACCGAGTACCGCCTCTTCGATGCCGCCGGCAACCTGAACATCGCCGCCATCGGCATCAAGGCCAGCGAGATCTGGGACGCCGGTTCGGAAGTATTCGACCCGGCTGCCGCGGCCTTCGTCGGCAACAACGACCTGCGCCGTGACCAGAACTCGGTCGTCGCCTTCAACTTCGCAGAGCTCGCGGCGTTCAACGGGCTGACCACAGGGGCCGGCTACACCTTCAACAGCGCCCTGACGGCAGACAGCGATGTGTACCGCATCACCTTCGGCGTCTCGCCGGTACCCGAGCCTGGCAGCTATGCGCTGATGGCGGCAGGCCTGATGGCGGTCGGCTTCGTTGCGCGCCGCCGGCGCAGTGACAGGCAGCCGGCTGGCATGGCCGCAGCTTGAAGCCCTGAGCCTTCCTCTCTGTTCCAATGATTCGCCGGCGCCGCACAGGGGCGGCGCCGGCCGCCCATGAACGAACAACTCTTGCTGGTCGAAGACGACGACGCCATCGCCGTGGCCCTCCGCCTGCATCTTGAAGACGCAGGCTTTCGCCTGCACCGGGAAGCTGATGGCCGGCAGGCCATGGCCGCCATCGATCGGCAGCGCTGGGACCTGGTGCTGCTGGACTTGATGCTGCCGGGCGCCGATGGCTGGGAGGTCTGCCGACATCTGCGTGCCCGGCATGCGGACGTGCCGGTGATCATGCTGAGCGCGCGCTCGGCTGAGGCGCACCGCGTGCTCGGTCTGGAACTGGGCGCTGATGACTACGTGGCCAAGCCTTTCTCGATGCTGGAGCTGGTCGCCCGCATCCGGGCGCTGCTGCGGCGAATCGAGCAGATGCGATCCACGGCGGCAGCGAGGCAGGATTTCAGCTTCGGCCCGTTCCGGCTGGATACCGTGCGGCGCGAGCTGCTGCGCGACGGTACGGTGGTGCCCTTGACGCTGCGTGAGTTCGATCTGCTGCACTTCCTGCTGAAACATCCGGGCCGCCCCTTCAGCCGCGCAGACCTGCTGCAACGCGTCTGGGGCGACGGCTTCGACGGCTACGAGCACACGGTCAACTCCCACATCAACCGGCTGCGCAGCCGCATCGAAGAAGACCCACGCGATCCCAAGCGAGTGGTCACCGTGTGGGGCGTGGGTTACCGCTTCGATCCGGAGGCCGCGCGATGAGCGCGCGCCGGTCCTTCACCACCCGCCTGTCGCTGGCCCTGGCCTTGCTGCTGCTGGCCTATGGCGCCTTCGTGGCCATGCTCGGGCGGCACGTGGCGACTGAGCAGGAGCAGGAGTCGCTGCAGCGCCTGTCGCATGGGCTCGCCCGTCATATCGTCGACCACTGGCCAGAGATCGCCTCGCCCAACCGCGACGAAGCTGAACGCGCGGCGCGTGGTGCCCTTCTATCGATGCTGATGACGGTGAACCCCGGTGTGCAGGTCTACCTGCTGGATGCGGACGGTCGCGTGCAGCACTACATCGGCGAGCCCGGCATGGTGCGGCAGCATCAGGTGGACTTGGATGCCGTGCGCGCCTTCCTGGCCGATGCGCCGCTGCCGCTGCGCGGCACCGACCCGATGGGCTCGGGCGTGCCGCGCATCTTCAGCGCGGCCATGTTCCCGGTGCGTCCAGGCGACGTGCGGCCGCCGGGTTACCTCTACGTCGTGCTGGACAGCCCGGCGCGCGGCGCCGTAGCTGCTCAGATCGGTGCCGACCGGCTGTGGCAGGGTGCCGCGCTGGCCGCAGCCATGGGCCTGCTGGTGACTCTGGGCCTTGGGCTGTTCACCTTCCGCCGACTGACCCGGCCGCTGCACCGCCTGTCGAGGAGCCTGCGCGACTACAACCGGCGCAGCAGCGGGGCCGACGCCAGCGACGGCTCGCCCAGTGACGCGCCGCAGCGCCCGCTGGGCGACGAGGTTCAGGCTCTGGCAGCTGCTTTCGGCGACATGACCCGGCGCATCGAATCGCAGGCCGAACGCGAGCAGCGTCAGGTGGCCGACCATCGCGAGATGATGGCCAGCGTGGCGCACGACCTGCGCACGCCGCTGACAGCGCTGCACGGCCACCTGGAGGCCCTGGCAGCCGATGCCACACCGGACGCTACGCGCAGTGCAGCGGTGCTGCAGGCCGCGCTGGCGCAAAGCCGCAAGGTCAGCCGGTTGTCGCAGCAGCTGTTCGAGTTGGCTGCCCTTCAGTCCAACGGGCAGGTGCTGCACCGCGAGCGGTTCAGCCTTGACGAGGTGGTGACTGATGCGGTTCAGAAGTTCGGGCTCCACGATGCGGAGCCGCCGGTCACACTGCATGGCCTGCCCCCGGGCCGTCTGGAACTCGACGGCGACCTGCAGCTGATCGAGCGCGCCTTGACGAACCTGATCGATAACGCATTGCGTCACGCTCCGGGCAGCCAGCCGGTGCGGGTGAGCCTGCGTCGAGAAGGTGCGCAGGCTGAGATCGTGGTGGAAGATGGCGGGCCGGGTCTGCCAGGCGAACTGCACCAGCGGCTGGACCAGGGCCTGTCGCTGCGCGACCCCCCGATCAAGCGCATCAGCGGCGGCATCGGCGGTCTCGGCCTGGCCATCGCACAAAGGGTGGCGGTGCTGCATGGCGGCAGCTTGCGGCCGCTGCCAGCACCAAGTGGCGGCACCCGGCTGTGCCTGGCGCTGCCGCTGGCGGCTTAGGTCGGGCTGGCGCTGCGGCCCGTGCGTTGCCGCCCGTCCGCTCAGCGGCGAGATGCAGCGTGCGGTGAAGGCCCCACCACCACCACCCGGCCGCCGTCGAGCAAGACACCCAGTGCCGCAGCTTCGGGCAATGCGGCGGTCAGGATCGCGCGCCCTGGCAGTGCCACTTCGTTCAACTCCGTCCAGTCCGCGGCGGGGTTCAGCAGCCGAAGCTGGCGGCCGTCCTGGCTGGGCAAAATCAGCAAGTCTTGCACCCAGGCCGCCAGGTCGACTTCACGCGCGCCGATGCGGTGGGTGCTGACATCGGCGTGCAAACGCTGACGGGTCAATCGATCGGCTTGGTGCTGATAGATGTGCAGCACGCCGCCAATGTGAGGCGTGTGCACGGCGGCCAGGTGGCGGCCATCGGTGGTCGGTGCGAGCCAGCGGTGAAAGCCGCCGACCGTGTCGCCCAGCGCGGCCAGTTGCAGGACCCGGGGCCGCGCCGGGTCGGCCGTCACCAGCGCCAGTTGCCCGCCGTCGGGGCCCGAGCGCACCGTGAGCAGGCCGCGCCTGGGTGAACCGCCGGACAAGAGCACGGGCCGGGGCGCTATATCTTCAAAGACATGCGGTGCCGGCAGGCTCAGCCCGCGCAGCACCTCCAGCCCGTGGCGTTCAAGCCAGAGCACCTTTGTCGCCTCGATAGCATCGCCCAGCACGCCGTGGTCGTAGCGGCTTCCGTCAGGTCCGGCCAGCACGGCGATGTGGCCACCGTCTCTGCGGCCATCCAGGTCGACTTGGACGGGGCGCGCGTCGGGCAGCACAGCGTCGGTCGAACGCGCTACTTCTCGCCAGCGTCCGTCGATGTCGGGCTCGAAGCGAGCGAGCCGGTGACCCAGCGGGTCGGTTGGCCGGGCGCTGGTGGTCACAACGGACAGCACGGCCAGCGGCAGGATCAGGAGCCCGGCGTGCGGAGAAAGGTTCCTAGACAGCGATTGGGTTGGTGTTCGCGCGTGGCCACTCGCACCGGCCTCTTCCCAGACCCACAGTCCGCCGTCGGCCATGCGTGCAGCGACGCGACCGTGGCCCGTGGCGATGGGCGTGGCCGGGTCGATTCCGTCCACCATGCGGCGGGGCGCCTGGCCCGTCAGCGACAAGGCCCACAAGCTGCCGCTGGCGCCCGTGCCCAGCAGACCGGACGGTCCTCCCGGATGCAGTTGCCGCATCGGCTCGTCTGCAGGTACGGCACGCGCGGCCCAGGGCGTCGGTTCGGACGCCGCCGTGCCTTGTGCACCCACCCGTGCACTGGCTGCACCCAGCCCGACCCAACCCGAGAGCAGGGCCAGGCGCCGGGTGAGCCGAAGCGGACGCAAGTCCGTCATGCCGGGCCGACGTACTCGCCCCGCGCCGGGTAGTTCTTCTCCAGCGCGAAGTCCAGCGCTGCCAGCAGTTCGTCGAAGTGCGGCCGCGCAAAGGGCATGGTCTGCACGGCGCCGTAGTACAGCGTGCCGTCGGGCCGCACGATGAACACGCCGGGCTCGGAGAACAGCGCCGGCTCCTCGATGCCGATGGACGTGGTGCCGCGCGAGGTGCTGACGAACAGGCCCCACTCACGGGCCTTGGTCAGGCTCAGGTCGTAGCCCATGCGCAGGTCAGGCGCCTTCAGCTTGTCGGCCATGGCCTGCGCGCGCTCGCGCGCGTCGCTGGAGATCGCGATCACCTTCACCCCGCGCTTGTCGAACTCAGGCTGCAGCCGGCCCAGTTCCAGCAGGTACTTCAGGCAGATCGGGCAGTGCAGGCCGCGATAGAACACGACCAGGGTGAAGTTCGCGGCGGCGTCCTCCGCCAGTGAAAAGCTGCCGTGGTCCAGCGTGGGCACCTGCAGGGGTGGCACCGGCTGGCGTGGGATCAGCGGGGACGGCAGCGACGGGTTTGACATGTCAGGTCTCCAGATGGGGGATTCAAGGCACTGTAGCGCCATGAATGAGATGATCGGCAGCGGTTCGTCTCCATCGTTCAACCATTCATCTCGCTCGGACCATTTATCCCTTCATGTCTGACCGTCTGTCAGCCTTGCTCCTGCGCTTCGAACTGCATGCGCGCGTGTTCTACAGCGGCGCGTTGTGCGGCATTGCCGACTTCGACGGCGGAACCGGCGTCGGCCATCTGCACCTGGTGCGGCGCGGACCGCTGGGCGTGATCGACACGCAGGGGCGGCACAGCATCGTCAGTGAGCCCAGCGTGCTGTTCTTCCCGCGCGCCGGTGCACACCGGCTCGATGGCGGCGGGCGCGAAGGCGCCGATGTCGTGTGTGCGTCGATCGATTTCGGTGTCGGTGACGAGAACCCGCTGTTGCGCGGGCTGCCGGCCTTGTTGAGCGTGCCGCTGGCCCAGCTGCCCGGCCTCGATCTCGCCCAGCAGCTGCTGTTCAGCGAGGCGCAGGCCAGCCGATGCGGACACGGCGCGGTGGTGGACCGCCTGACCGAGGTGCTGGTGATCCAGCTCCTGCGCCATGCCATGGCCCACCAGTTGGTGGACGGCGGCGTCATGGCCGGCCTGGCCGACCCGCGCCTGGCCAAGGCCATCAGCGCACTGCACGCCGACCCGGCACGGGCTTGGACCCTGGACGCGATGGCCAGTCTGGCCGGGATGTCGCGGGCGCGCTTTGCGGCGCACTTCACCCGCACGGTCGGCGTTCCACCCGGTGACTACCTGACCAGTTGGCGCCTTGGCCTCGCTCGCACGCTGCTGCGCAAGGGACTGGCGGTGAAGCAGGTAGCCGCTGACGTGGGCTATGCCAGCCCCGGCGCGTTCGGTCGCATCTTCCTGCAACGACTGGGCGCCACGCCCACGCAATGGCAGCACAGCGATGCCGCGGCCCGCGCCTGAGATCACTCAGATCCCGATCGTCAAGTTCACCCAGGCATCCGGCAGCCAAGCCAGGACACGCGCCTCGACCCACTTGTCGGCGCCGGTGAGGATGGCGACGCCCATGCCGCCGAGCAGCACGGCAAAGCCGCGCCGGACGCGCTCGATGCGGGCCAGGATCCAGTCGCGAGCGCGCATGAAGCCACTGCGCGAGGCATAGGCCACCGCCACCAGTGGGATCGCCGCGCCCAGGCCGAACAGGGCCAGCACCACGCCGCCGCGCGAGGCACCGCCTTCGCTGGCCACCAGCGTCAGCGCCGAGCCGAGCAGCGGCCCGGAGCACGGGCTCCAGACGAGGCCAAGCACGGCTCCCAGTGCAGCAGCGCTGAGCAGGGAGCCGCCGTCCAGCCGGGTCGAGGCGGCATTGGCCGCACTGGCGATGGGCAGCATCCAGCGCGAGAAGCGGTCCCCGAGCGCCGGCACCAGCATGACCAACGCAAAGGCGATCAGCATCGCCGCGCCGGCAATGCGGATGGTGTCGGCGTCGATGCCCAGCGCAGGCCCGAGCGCACCGAGCACCACGCCGATGCCGGCGAACGACAGCATCATGCCCAGGCCCATGGCCACAGGCGCGAGACGGTGGCCTTGCACCGCCCCGCCCAACACCAGCGGCAGCAGCGGAAACACGCAGGGTGACAGGGTGGTCAGGCCACCTGCAGCCACACTCAGCCCCAGCTGTGGCAACGACAGCGTCAGCGACATCCGGCGGGCCCGATCAAAGCGCCGACTTCAAGGTGGTGCGAAGGCCAGCGGCGGTGGTGTCGTTGATGCTGCGGCCCGTTTCCTTCTGCCCGCGCAACACCACGAGCGTGGACTGGCTGCGGATGGCGAACTGCTTCTTCAGATCCTTCTCGGTGTCGTAGTTCACAGCCAGGACGGTGATGTCGAGACCCGGCTCGGCCTTCATCGCGTCGAGCAACTTGTCCTGCGCGCGGCAGGTCGGGCACCAGTCGGCGCGGAAGTGCAGCGCCACCGGCTTGTCGGCCTTCTGCGCTTCAGCCAGGGCGGTCGCCGAGTAGGGCTTGACGTCGAGGGCATGGGACGCCGCGGCGGCGCAGAACAGGACAGTGGCGGTGATCATTCGGACAAACTTCACGGTGTTCCTTCGGGATGAGGTGACGTTCGGGCAGCATGCAAAGCGAGCCTGTCGGCTTCTGTCGTCAGACTCGGGCTGCGCCTTACATGGACGCCGCACGATTGTCTGGATGGCGAAAGTAGCCAGTGAACCGAACGACTCAGACAGCATGCGATTCGTCTCGGGCGCGCTGGTCAACTGCCTGTCCATCGACAATGCAGGATCGCGGACTAGGACGAGAAAGTGCAAGCATGGCCGTGCAGATGAAGACCGCTCTTGGGCGACCTGTGGTGTCCACACGCTGGCCAAGCCTGCACAGGGCCATGGCGCTGGCCTGCCTATCCTCGCTGCTGGGTGCCTGCAGTACCGCGCCGTGGCTCACCGGCAACGGCCAGGCAACCATCCCGGTGCTGCGCGGCTGGTTCGAGGGGGAAGAGGTGTTCTACATCACCACCGACGTCTCGCATGCCGACGTGGCCGAGGCCAAGGGCGCGAACTTCGCACCAAGGCTTGCTGATGCCTTGCCTGGGGGCCCGCCTGTTCCGGGCCGCCGGTCGTCAGTGGACAAGGTCTACGCCGTGACGAATTTCAAGCAGGAAAGCATCTTCGCTTCCGCACCGTATCCGATGGGTTCGGCGAGTCGGGACACGGCCTACAGCCCGCTGTGGCAGATGGTCAAGGTCACATGGGCTGCGGGCAAGACGCCGCAGACGCTGAAGTCGGAGGAGGCCGTGCTGGCAGCGGTAGACAGTGGCGCGGTGACGCTGGAGGCCACCAAGGTGGTTCTGAACTGCCCCATCATCCATCGCGGGCCCAAGGGTGCCCTGCCTGGCGTCTCGCTGGCTCAGCCGGTGCGCTGAGCCCTCCCTTTCAACCAGGACGAGCGCTCCGTAAGCCGAGGCCGCCGGTTAGCAGCCCGTGGCCAGCGGCAGCGATTGGCCGGTATCGCCACATGGCGCCCTGCGAGAGCTGACATAGCCAAGCACTTGGCACCGGTGCCCATTCAGACCTTGAGAACCTGCTCGATGGCAGCTTCCTGGGCAGTGCAGTCACTGGCTGCGGCAAAAGTCGAAGGACCGGTGCCGGTGGCCGCCGACACTCGCCGTCGCGGAGCGAACGACCATCCCCAGTCTGATGGAGTCGCTGCCGGTCGGGTTTGCATCGACTGACAGGTTCTGGCGGTCTACAGCCTGGTCCGCATCCCATTGCCCGTGTTGTGTGGAACATGGCCAGTCTGGCGATCGCGCAGCGAGGTCGACGTTCCAGCGTGTCTTCGCACACTGATCAACCTCGGTGTAGCACCAGAGCCGAAGCAACTGAGAGCCCGTGGTTAGGGTCGGCCAAGACTCTTCACGCCACGAGTGATCGGCAGACCAGCCAATTCCCATCGAGTTTAGGGATGGTGGACCGCGTTCCGCTCCCGAAAGCATGTGGCCACGACCGCCCCCGCCAAGCCGCCGCGGGGGCGCAGTTGGTGTGGGCTGCCGTGTACGACGCCCATGCGGCCAGTCGGGTGTGGCTGGACCCGGCCGATGGCGCTGCGGCAGCGCTGGGCCCAGGGGACATCGCCATCGAGTCGAGCACCCTCAGCAGCGCCTTCGTGGCCGAATTCGCAAGCGCCATCGCCGCCACGGGTGCGGCCTTCGTCGACGCGCCGGTGGCGGGCTCGCGCCCGCAGGCCGAGGCCGGGCAGTTGATCTTCATGGCGGGGGGTGAGACCGACGCGGTCGACCGTTTGCGTCCGGTCCTGTCTGCGGTGGGCTCGGCCGTGCACCACGTCGGGCCCAGCGGCAGCGGAACCGCGCTGAAGCTGGTGGTGAACACGCTGTTTGCGACCCAGATTGCCGTCATCTCCGAACAGCTGTGCGCGCTGCGCAAGGCGGGGCTGGACCTGCCACGCGCATGGGACGCATTGCGTGCCATGCCCGTTGTCAGCCCGGCCGCGGCAAGTGCTGCCAGCCTGATGCTGGCGCGCAACTTCTGTCCGCAGGCGCTCGTGGACCTGATCGCCCAGGACCTGGCCTAGGCGCTGCAGTCGGGCCAGAAGCACGGCGCCGACATGCCCTTGACAGCAGCCGTGCTGCCTCGGCTGGCCATGGCACAGGCCGCCGGCTTCGGCGCCGAGAACATCGTCGCGCTGGCGCGCCTGCACGACTGAGCCAGCGCGCACCGCATTCAACGCCCAGCCCCCCAGAGAGGACTTCAGCATGACCACCTTCGTGCAACACAGCGTCGATTCCGCACCGGCAGAGTCCAAACCCGTGCTGCAAGCCGGCGCCCAGGCTTATGGCTTCGAGCCCAGCGTGGAGGTACCGGACAGCGCCGTGCAGGCGCTGCGCCACAGCAGGTCCATCTCTGGCAACCCGCGCCTGCAGGCGCTGGACACCTTTGCCGAAGCCTTGCTGCGCGACCTGGGGTACGCCGGCGCGCCGGTGCGGGCCGCGTTCATGGCCGCCGGCTTCACGCGCCAGATCGCGTTGGAGGTGGTGACGATCGTCGCCGCCAAGGTCCTGTCCAACTACGCCAACGTGCTGGCCCGGACGCTGCCTGACCCCTAGATGGCCGACCTGGCGCTGCGCTGGGTGGCACCGGGCCGGAGCGCTGGAGCCTGGGCGGCCTGGGCATGGACTACCGAGCCGCGCTCAACGCAGCAACCCGCGACGACCGGCCTGCCACGCGGCCACCAGCAGCGCGCCGGCTACGGCCACGACGAAGGCCAGGATGACCAACTGCTGTGGCATGGCCGCGAAGACTCCGTGGTAGACATCGCCAGCGAACAGCAGCGCGTACCCGGCCACCGACATGCCGAACACCGGCAGCGCCCACCGGCGTCGGCCCCACAGCGCGGCCGAACCCAGCAGCCCGCCGAACACGCCCACCGCAAACGCGCCGCTGATCCAGCCGGGCAGGCCGAAGTAGAGCTGCGCCTGTTCGGGCGTCAGGCCCGCGGCGATGGCCGCGCGGCCCGCGGACGTGAAGGCGAGGCTGAACTGGTACAGCCCGTAGAGGTTCCAGGCCAGCCCGGCCACGGCCGTGGCGCGCAGCCAGGCGGGGAACGGCGTCGGGGCCGAACGCCCGTTCGATGGGTCGGCGGCGGCCGGTGTCGGGGCCAGGGTCGTCGGGGTCATGGGGATCTCCGGTGCTGAGGCAGCGGTCCCGATGCCGATGGGCATCGACCAGACGCTGCTCATGGGGATGACACGCAGGCCCAGCCGGTTTCGACAACGCGGCCCGCTTTTTTCGCCGAGACCTGGCTCCCGCCTGGTTCAGGCGCCCTTGACTAAGCTCGCGCCCATGAGCACCCCGCCCTCCCCCGCCTGGCTGCAAGCCGCCCGCGACCACTGGCGCTGGCGCGGGCAGCAGCGCCCGCCCTTCGCGGCCACGCCCGCGCCCGGCCAGACCTCGGTGTGGGACTTCCCGCGCCCGCCGCGCCTGGCCGCCGAGCCCCGCGAGGCGTGCGTCCGCTGGGGCGCGCTGCCCGTGGCCCGCAGCACGCGTGCGCTGCGTGTGCTGGAGACCGCGCACCCACCCACGTAGTACATCCCCTGGGCCGACATCGATCGCCACCTGCTGCAGCCGGCGCCGGGCGGATCGTTCTGCGAATGGAAGTGCCCGGCACGCTACTGGAGCCTGGTCGACGACGACCGCCGCCTGCCCGCCCACGCCTGGAGCTACCCTCACCCACTGGCCGGCGCCGAGGCGCTGGCCGACTGCGTGGCCTTCTACGCGCGTGGCCTGGACTGCAGCGTGGGCGGCCTGCCCGCCACGCCGCAGCCCGGCGGCTTCTACGGCGGCTGGGTGACGCCGGACCTGGCGGGACCTTTCAAGGGCGAGGCGGGCAGCGAGGGGTGGTGAAGGGCCTCAGGGGCGGTGCCGCCACACCGTGGTCACTGCCGGGGCAGTCGTCGTGCCGTCCCGCCCCCCCATCACCAGCACGGCGCCCTGGACACTGGCTGCCGCAGCCCCTTTCACACCGCCCAGCAATGCCGGCCCGGCCGTGACCGCCCCCGTGGACGGATCGATCCAGTGCACCTGCGGTCGGTAACCCCCGTGGTTGAGTCCGCCGACGACGATGACCCGGCCGGCGTACAGCGCCACCGCGGGCTCGGCCACGCCTTCCGTCAGCCGCCCGAGGGGCCGGATCTCCCGCGTATCGACATCCAGCGCCCGCACGCTGGACACGAAAGTGGTACCCGACCGCCCGCCGATGAGGAGGAAGCGGCCGCCCACCAGCAGCGCCTCGTACTGCTCCAGCGGGCCGCGGTCGAAACTGCCGACGGTCTCCCACCGGTTCTGGTCGGGCCAGTAACGCACCAGCGTGGCTTGCAGGTAGGCGCTGCCGCGGTCGACGATCGCCAGCACCTCCGTTCGCCCGTCACTGCGAACGCGTGATCCGACCCCGGTGATGGAGCCGCTGTCCCCGCGGCGTGCGGTGGCGGTCCAGCGGCCACTTGCGGGATCGAACAGGAAACCGTCGCTGCCCCCGAACAGCCCGATGCGGCTGCCCACCGCAGTGCCCTGCCAGCCCATCAGCGGGCGCGGGGCATCCGGCAGGCGCTGCCAGCCGCCCAGCAGCGACTCGAAGCGGTCCACCCGGCTGGCGTCGAAGTCCGACGTGGAGCCGATGCCGCCGAACACGTAGACCCGCGTTCCCAGCGTCACCGCGACCGCCCGTTCGCGCGCGGCGGGCAGGGGCGCCGCCAGGCTCCAGGGCGGTGGCCGCACCGGAGTTCCGTCGCGAGCGACCAGCGACGTACCCACCAGTTCGACGGTCAGGCTCTGGCGGACGGCCACGCCCACCGACGGATCGCCCGACAGGTAACCGGCACTGAATCGGAAGCCCGCCGGTCCGATGCCATCGACCAGCAGTTCCTGCTGCGAGACGCTGGTCGTGGTGGCCGCGCACACCCGCTCGTCGAAGACCCAGCGGCAACCGCCGTCGCTGCTCGACGCGCCCAGGCCAATGCCCTCGTAGCGGTTGTAGGCGCCTTCGAAGTGGCTGCGGGTGGCCGTCAGCACGCGGGGCGAGCCCGTCCCGATGAAGAAGCCCGACGACGCGCCCGGCAGTGCCGGGTCGTACACCGTCATCAGCGTGGTGTCGTCGGACGACGCCACCCAGCGGGCGCCGTCCAGTCCGATGAAGCGCCACGGCGGCACGAGCCAGCGCGGGGCCACCGCCGTGTCGCCCTCGACGCTGAATTCGTGGCCAGCGACGCCGGCCACCTGCCTCGGCGCGCCGACCGCCCAGCGCACCAGGCCCCAGTCCTGTGTGGACTCGGTGCCAGAGGGCGAGGCCGAGCTCTGCTGCCGCGTCACCAGGAACTCCCAGTGGGTGCCGGTGGCGAGTGCCGCGCGCACGGCTGCCGACGGCGTTGCGCCGCCCGTCGTGGGTGGCGGCGGCGGTGGTGGGGAAGGCGGCGTCGGCGCAGGTGGCGATGCCGCCGCCGGCGGCGCTCCGGCGGGCGCCGCGCCGCCACCGCCACCGCATCCCGCCAGGGCCACGAGCGCACTGGCCAGCCAGGCACGGCGCGTGCTCGGGGCGGATGGGGCGAGGTCCTGTCTCATGGTGCTTCGTCCTTGTCGTAGGGGGCTTCGCGCAGCAGAAACGTCATCAACTCAACCGGGTCGGTGAAGCCCAGCCACCGCTCGGAGCCGACTGGCCGCACCAGAATTCGGAAACCGCGCCGCCCGGTGGCCACGCGCACGACGCGCAGGACGTACACCGGGTCATCCGGCGACAGCGGCGGTGTCGGGGGCATGGCAGCGGGGGCGGGCCCAGATGGGCTGGGGCGGCAGTCGATGTCGGGCCGCAAGGTACGGACGCGGGCGTTTCGTCACCGTTCCGTGGAGGCGGACTTGGTCTGGGCGTCGCACCGCGCGAGTGGCATGCTGGCCGTCATGGAGCCCTTGCCGCCCAACCAGCCGCCCCTGCGACTCTTCGGTGCGCCCAGCCTCAGGCTGGCCGACGACACGGAGCATGTGTTCGTGGCGGATCGGCCACACCAGCTGCTTGCCTTGCTGGCCTGTCGGGGAGACTGGGTCTCGCGTGCCGAACTGGCCGACTGGCTTTGGCACGAACGCGCCGGCGATGCCGGGTTGAGCAACCTGCGGAAGGTCCTTCTGGGTGCGCAGCAGCTGCTGCAGCGGCTGGGCGCGCCCGCGATCGAGACGCGCCCGGGCCTGTTGCACTGGTCGCCGGCATCCGACCTGCGCCGCTTCGAGCAGGCCTGCGACGAGCGGCAGACGGGCGTGGCGCTGGCCCTGTGGCGATCACCGCTTCTGGCCACACTCGATCCGGGCCTGTCGCCCGCTGCGCTGGACTGGCTCGACTTCGAGCGCGCGCGCCTGGCCGGCCGCTGGCGAACCCAGGCCGCAAGCCGCCTGGCCGAGCTGGGTGACGACGCCGACGCGGCGGCCGAACTGGCCAGCCAGCTCCTGGCGTCGGACCCCAGCGACGAGGCCGCTCTCACGACGCTGGTGCGCACCCGGCTCCGGCAAGGCCGCGCGGTGGTGGCGCTGGCCGAACTCCAGGCACAGGGCGATCGGCTGCGCGACCAGTTCGGCGTCGAGCCTTCGGCCCGCCTGCGACTGCTGGCCGATGAGATCCGGGCGGCCGCGCAATCACCGCTCGACCGCGCGCCGCAGGCCACGCCCGTCCGAGCGGCGCCCGCAGCCGACGGCGGGCTCGTCGGCCGCCGCTACGAACGCCTGCAACTGCGGGACTGGCTGCAGGGCGAGCGCCGCCGCCTCGTCAGCCTGGTGGGGCCGGGAGGCAGCGGCAAGACGCGGCTGGCGCGCGCCTTCCACCAGGCCTGGCCCGAGACTTCGCCGTCGACCGCCGTCTGGGTGCCGCTGGCCGACCTGGCCGATCCGGCGGCCCTGCCGCTGCGGCTGGCTGCGGCGCTGGCCCTGCCCTCGGCGCCGGCCCGCGGCGATGGCTGGGCCGCGGTGCTGGCGCGGTTGGCGCAGGGCGATTGGTTGCTGATCCTGGACAACGGCGAGCACCTGCAGGGCCTGGCCGATGAGGTGCAGCGCCTGCTCGGTGCCGGCCCGGGCGTGCAGGTGCTGCACGTGTCGCGCGAGCGCCTGTCATTGCCCGACGAATGGCTGCTGCCGCTGGACGGCCTGCCCCTGCCCGATGCCGACGAGCGCGACCCCGAGCAGCTGCGCCTGCACGACGCGGTGGCCCTGTTCGAGGCCCGTGCCACCGCCGCCTCGCCGGCCTTCGATCTGCGCCGCGAGGCCGAGGATGTCGTGCGCTTCGTGCATGCGGTGCAGGGCTTGCCGCTGGCCATCGAGGTGGGCGCGGCGCTGGTTCGCCTGCTGCCGGTGGCGCAGATCCAGGCGGAGCTGCTGGATGCCGCGACGCCGCTGCCGGCGCTGGACACCAGCTTCGATCTCTCGTGGCGCGGGCTGTCCGAGGCCGAGCGCCGGGCGCTCGTCACCTTGGCTCTGCTGCCTTCGGATGTCGACCGCCAGGGCGTGGAGCAGGTGCTGCAGGCGCCGCTGGCCGTGATGGCCGCCCTGGCCGACAAGTCGCTGCTTCAGCCTGACGGGCTGGGCCGTTTCGGCCTGCATCCGGTGCTGCGCGCCTGGGCCGCGCGGCGTGCGCCCGGCCTCGTCGAGCCCGATGGGGTGGCACTGCGGCTGGCGGGCCACGTGGCGCTCAAGCTCGAGCGGCTGATGCGCCAGGTGGGCTCCGCGCCGCAGGCCCTGGTGGAGGCGATGCGGGCCGGCTGGAGCGACGTGCACGCCGTCTGGCATGCGGCCGTCGCGCGTGCCGATGGCGGCCTCGTGGCCCGCATGGCACCGGCGCTTCACCGCTTCTTCGAACTGCACGGCGGCTGGAACGATGGCATTGGCCTGCTGCAGCAGGCGCTGGTGCCGTTCGCGGACCACGACCAGGGCGACGGAGCCCGGGCGCGCCTGCTGTTGCTGCGCGCGCTGGCGGCGCTGAAGGTGCGGGCCGCCCAGCATGCCGACGCCGAGGCACTGGCGCGCCAGGCGTTACGGCTGGCGCAGCGCCTGGGCGACGCCGCGATGGCAGCGGCCAGCCTCACGACACTGGGCCTGAGCATCTTCTCGCGCGGGCACTACGCGCGCGCACGGCCCGTGTTCGAGCAGGCCCTCCGCCGCAGCCGCACGCTGGGCGACCCCGCCCGCGTGGACGTGGCGCTGGGCAACGTGGCCATCACGGCCATGGCCCAGGGACAGTTCGAGGATGCCCAGGCGCTCTTCGACGAACTCGTCGCGCGCAGCCGTGGCCGCGCCGACCCGGCGGCGTTGATCGTCTACCTCGGCAACGCCGGGGAGGCCTTGCGCGGCCTCGGTCGCTGGGACGAGGCGCGCGCGGCGCAGCGCGAGGCGCTGGCCCTGTGCGACCGCCACGGCGTGCGTTCGCGCCGCTGCACGAAACTGCTCAACCTGGCCGCGCTGGACCTCGCTGAAGGCCGACTCGAAGACGCCGTCGCTGGCGTCGAGGCCGCGCTGGCCGATGCGCGGGCTGGCGCCGACACCAGCAACGAAGCGGCGGCCCTGGTGCTGCGCGCCACGCTGGCGCTGGATCGACAGCGCCACGACGCGGCGCGCGCCGACCTGGTTGCGGCACTGGCGCTGGCGCGGGAGCTGGGCTCCGACGACCTGGTGCTGCGCGTGGCACTGGTCCACGGCGAGCACGGCCTCGACCGTGGCGATGTCGAGCACGGCAGGGCGTGGCTGTCCTGGGCGCTGCACCACCCGGCGCTGTATGCCGTGGAACGCGCCGTCGCCCAGCTGCGGCTGGCGCGGCGCGGGCGCGGCGCCGACGCCGCACCCAACGCATCGCCGCTGACGATCGCGGCCGGCGAGTCGCCGCTGCAGGTGTCGGATCGCCTGGTCCGTGCCTTGTCGGCGGGCACCGAAACGCCAGCGAAACGGCCCGCTCCCTAGCCTGCGGTCACGGTGGCGCACGGGGTGCCACCGCCACCACCGGGAGCGAGCGATGACGGCAGATCGGACCAGGGCCATGCGGTGCATGGCGGGCGCAGCGGCACTGCTGCTGGCACAGGGTTGCGGCGGGCAGGACGAGGACGGCAGGCCGCCCACGCCGGCCGGCGACGGCATCGCGCAGGCGCAGGCCAGCGCGCCCGAGCCCTTGTTCGGCCCCGACGGGCAGCCAAGTGCCGGGGCCCGACGGCCGCCCCGACAGGGCCAGTGGCAGCACCGGGCGGGCCTCTACGCCACGACGGCGCAGCTGGCCTGGGAGGCGCTGACCGTCGAGCCCTACACGGTGACGGTGGACGTGGCACGCCACGCCTCGGCAGAGGCCGCCGTGGCCGAGACGCTGCGCGCCTTCCGCTGGAGCCCTGACGGCGCCCGCGCCGGTTTCTATGTGGTCTCGCCCGACGCCAGCGCCGCCGTCACGGTGGCCGAAGCCTTGAGCGACGGGGGCATACCGCTCGTCTTCGTCGTCACCGACGCGGCGCGCTGACGGCGAGCCGCTGCGGGCGGCCCGCCGGGCAGCCCGGCCAGAGACGTGATCCCAACGGCCCATGCCTGGAGCGGGCCCGACGCGAAGCGTTCACGGCTGCTTCATCGAAGGCCCCTAGCCTGATCCGAACGGTTCCTTCCGATCCCTTCGCCACCGGTCATCACCGGTCGCGAAGGGCTCCAGGCGACCGCCACCCGTTCGCAGCAGGCCGCCCGTCTCCGTCATGCCCACCTCTCCGTTCAGGCGCGCCATCGCCTTCGTGTTGCCCTGGCTCCTGGCTGTGGCAACCGCCCACGCGCAGACACCCACCTCTGTCGCGGTCGAGCGGCTGCCGGCCCCGGGCACCGCGCCGGCGGCAGAGTCGGCTCCGGCACCAGGCCGCCCGGGTAACCGCATCGCCACGCCCGCGACCGCCGGCACGCCGCCGGCGGCCGCACCCGACTCAGCCAAGGCGGACCGCGACCCGACCGACTTCGAGAAGCTCGCGAGCACGGCCAACGGCGGCAAGCCCCTGTGGCGCTTTGGCACCGAGCCGCGCGCCGACCACCGCGAGAAGGAGGCCGCCGAAGGCCCCAGCCGCGTGCCCCCCGACTACCCCGTGCAGGCCGGCGACGAGCTGCTGGTGCATGTGTGGGGCAGCGTTGAAGGCGAGTGGCGCCTGCGCGTCGACCGCAGCGGTCGCATTGTGCTGCCGCGTGTGGGGCCGGTGTCGGTGGACGGCGCCACGGTGGCCGAGCTCACGCAGCGCCTGCGCGAGCGGCTGCTTACGGTCTACCGCAGCTTCGAGCTGAGCGTGGCCGTCACCGAGGCAGCTCCCGTCCGTGTGCGGGTGACGGGCTTCATCACCGAACCCGGCGAGCGGGTGCTCCCGGGCCTGACGACGCTGTCGCGGGCCCTGTCGCGCGTGGACGTGGCCGGCGCCGGCGGCAGCCTGCGGCGTGTGAGCCTGCGACGCGGTGGCCGCGACCTCCTGCAGTTCGACCGCTATGCCCTGCTGGTGCGCGGCCAGCCTGGCGACGACCCGATGCTGCAGCCCGGCGACGTGATCCATGTCGAGCCCGTGGGCCCGCAGGTGGCGGTGCTCGGTGCCGTCAACCGCCCGGCCGTCTTCGAGACGCTGCCCGAGCAGACGCTGGCCGAGGCCCTGGCCCTGGCCGGCGGCTTCTCGGCCGTGGCCGATGGCGACCGCGTCGAACTCGAACGCCGCCGCGGCGAACCTTTCGCCCGCATCATCCCACTGCGCTGGCCCGCCGACGCGGAGCAGCGTCTCGTCGACGGCGACCTGCTGCGCGTGCCGTCGCGCACGCAGGCCACACGGCCCACGCTGCTGGGCGCCAAGCGTGTGCGTGTGGAGGGCGAAGTGCTGCGGCCGGGCGACTACGTGCTGCCGCCGCAGGCCACGCTCGCCGACGCCGTGGCGGCCGCCGGCGGCACGACGGAGGCCGCCTTCCTGTTCGGCACCGAGCTGCGCCGCGAGCGCGTGCGTGCGCTGCAGGAGGCCAACTACCTGCGCGCCCTCGAGGAACTCGAATCGGAGGCAGCCCGCCTGGCCACCGTGCGCGGCAGCGGCTCGGACAACGCCAAGGCGCAGGAGTCCGCGCTGCGGGAGCTGATGGCGCGGCTGCGCGCCCGCCGCCCCGAGGGCCGGTTGGTGCTGGACGCGCCGCCGGACACCCGCGAGCTGCCGGGCCTGGTGCTGGAGGACGGCGACTTCGTCCGCGTGCCGCCGCGCAGCCAGAGCGTCGGCGTGTTCGGCAACGTGTTCAACGCCGGAAGCTTCGTGCACGACGGCCAGCTCCGGCTGGGCGACTACCTGGCCCGTGCCGGCGGCCCGACGGCCTCGGCCGAGGCCGACTCCATGTTCGTCGTGCGGGCCAATGGCAGCGTGCTGTCGGCGCGGCAGGGTGGCTGGTGGACCGGTCGCTCGCAGTTCGAAGAGCAGCCCGCACTGCCTGGCGACACCGTGTTCGTGCCCGAGCGGCTCGATCGGGTCACCTTCGTGCAGGGCGCGAAAGACTGGACGCAGATCCTGTACCAGCTCGGGGTCGGGCTGGCGGCGCTGCTCACCATTCGCTGAGGCCGACGATGTCCCGCGATACGGCCGTGGCCGAAGCCGACGAAGCACGCCCCGTGGCAGCACCGCCGGTGTGGCCGCCCCCCAGCCTGGGATGGCTCGAGGTGGCGCTGCCGCTGTGGAGCCGCCGCTGGCGCCTACTGCTGTCTGCCCTGGTGATGGGGGCGGCGTTCTTCGCCCTCTCGCTGGACCGGCCGCTGATCTTCACGGGCCAGGCCAGCTTCGTCGTCACGTCCGTGCAACGGCCTTCGAACAGCGTGGGCGCCGGCGCCGTGCCCGGGCTGACCGTCATCGCGCCCGGCGGGGCCAGTGCCATCGACCTGCACGTGGCGCTGCTGCGCAGCCGCGCGGTGGCCGACCGGCTGATCGAGCGCTTCGATCTCGTGCGCGCCTGGCAGGTGCGCGATGCCGCCACGGCGCGCGCGCTGCTGGCGCGTCGGCTGGACTTCAGCATCGCCCGACGCGAGAGCGTGGTCTACGTCGAGGCTTCCGATCTGCACCCGCAGCGCGCCGCGGCCATCGCCAACCAGGCCATCGAGGAGCTGAAGCTGCTGCTGCGCGGCTTTGCGCTCGACGAAGCTCGCCAGCGCCGCGGCTTCTACGAGCAGCAGCTGCAACGGGCCCGCGAGACGCTGGAGGCCGCGCAGCAGCGCCTGAAGGCGAGCGGCTTCGACCGCGCCGCGCTGCGGGCCGAGCCCGGGGCGGCGGCCACCGCGTTTGCGCGCCAGCAGGCCGAAATCACGGCCGCCGAGGTGCGGCTGGCTGCGCTGCGGCGTGTGCGTGCGGAGACCAGCCCGGAGGTCGAGCTCGCACGCACAGAGCTGGCGGCCATGCGCACGCAGCTCGCCCGCCTGGAAGTGCCGCGAGACGAGGGCGCAGGCACGTTCGCGGCCCGCGTGCGCGAGCTGCGCTATGCCGAGCAGCTGGTCGACACGCTGTCGCGCCAAGCCGAGGCCGCGCGCATCGACGAGGACGCCGATCCCGTGCCTGTGCAGTGGCTGGACCGCGCCCAGCCGTCATGGTCACCGACCAGCCCCAACCCGCTGCTGTGGGCACTGGGCGGGCTTGCCGCTGGCTTTGCGCTGCAGGCCGCGTGGGTGCTGATGCGCCACCGGCGACTGCTGGCGCTGCAGGACGAGCACTACCGGCTGCGGCTGGACCAGGTGCGTGCCGTGCTGCCGCCCCGACGGCGGGGCTGGATCGCGCGGCTGCGCGAGGCCTGGGCCCGTCGCCGGGCGGCTGCGACAGCCGCGCGGTCTGCGCAGTCCGTGCAGCCCGAGCAGTCCGCTACGGTCACGCCAGCCGCCTCGGTGCAGCCATGAAGATCCACGGCGTGGCCACGCTGGGTGGGTCGCAGGCGCTGGCCCTTGCGGCCGGCCTCGCTGGCGCCACGGCGTACGCCGCCTGGCTCGATGCGTCCATGCTCGCGGCCTGGGCCGTGGCGCTTGCGGCGGGGCGTGCCGCCCTGCTGCTGGTGGACGGGGGCCTGAAGACGGCGCTGGTGCGTCATGCGCAAGACCTGGCAGCGGGCGCCGAGCGCCGCCTCACGCGATGGGTCGCTGGTGCGGCGCTGCTGCTGTCGGTGCTGCTGCTGGCGCTGCTCGGCGCCCTGACCGAGGCCGGCAGCATCGGCCAGACGGTGGCCAGGTTGACCGCGGCGTCGGTGCTGGCCTACCTGCTGGCGCATGCGCTTTCGCTGGCGGCGCTGGTGCGGCTGGAGCGCGCCGGCCGCTTCGACCACGTCGGCCGCGCCGAGGCCGCGGCCACGGTGCTGGAGTTCGCGCTGCCGGCGCTGCTCATGGCCGCGGGCGTGGCTCATCTGCCGGCGCTGATCGGCGGGCTGGTGCTCGGACGGCTGTCGCGGGTGGGCCTGCTGGTCATCGGCGCTCGGCTCGTCGAGCGCCGCGACACGGCACCGCTGGCCGCCCTGCCCTGGCGCGACGCGCTGGCGATGCAGCTCGTGGCGGCGCTGTCGATGCTGCGCGACCAGATGCACCTGTGGCTGGTCGGCCCGCTGTTCGGCACAGCCTGGGCAGGGGCCTACGCATTCGGCCTGATGGCCTGCGCCCTGGCCTCGCAGGTGGCGGTGGCCACCGTGGCACGCGTGGCGGTGCCGGCGCTGCGCCCGCTCAGCCCGGCGCGGCGGGCCCGGCGCGCGG
>JACCDR010277394.1_pt1 | contig 22051 bp, 25 predicted proteins | sample 7446431 | NCBI WGS metagenome assembly JACCDR01 (sample SAMN15323443, study PRJNA562643) | freshwater metagenome | isolation source: river surface water | place: USA:Blue River Watershed | collected 2017-08-17 | reverse complement strand
GCGCCGTCGGTGGTGGTGGGCCTTGTTGGGATTGGAGTTGACCGCCATATAAACCGGCGATCAACACAAACACAAATGGAGAATGTAATATTTTCATACCCAATTATTCGGGTATAGAGTCGCGGAAATGATTACGGATAGTTGATCGACTGAGAGACCCCAGTGCTAAACAAGCCTCCGGCGCCGGTTCCAAAGTCAGGGCCTGCCACGGCTGCAAATGTGTAACGTCCCGCTGGTAATGGAATCGAACCCATCCCAGGGACATTTGCGAACGTGATCGTCTGAGAGAACACGCCACCCGCTCCGGTAGTCATCGTGAACGAATCGGTGAAGAACCCAACCACGCCGGAATAGCTCACGTTTACAGTGATCGTCATCCCCGCAACGGCTCCGTCATCTGTAACTGTACCGGCCACGGTAATAGACCCGGCTGCCTTGGTCACGTTATAGACAGCGATCACCGGATTCTGATTCCCCGGTGGTGGGGGTGGGTTGATGCCGCCCTGGTAGTTCGCGGTTACTGTGGCGGCGCTCGCTGGCATTGCTACCGTGGTGTTCGCCGAATTAGGATTAGCCACGATCCCAGGGACGGAACTAGTCCAATTCAAGAACGTTAGGCCCATGCCTGGGGGATTCGCGGAAATGTTTACTGTGGTGCCCGCACTATACGGCCCGGATCCCGTGCCAGATACCACCGTTAATTGGTACGTTGGTGGTGGTGTGCTTTGCGAATTTGCGGTCACGGTCGTATTGCTTGCGGGCATGGTGAAGTTAGTTGGCGATTGATTCGCGTTCGCAAATGTGCCACCATTCGATGAACTGAAGTTTGTAAACGTTTGACCGCTTGGAACATTTTGTGTAACTTGAACCACGGCCCCGGCTGGATGTGGGCCAGCGTTCCCAGTGGCGTTGATAAACGTAATCGTGTAAGTCGTTGGGCCAGTATTGAAATTCGCGGTTACCGTTGCATCGTCGCCGGGCATCGTGTAAGTAGTGTTCGCTGAATTCGCGTTGCCGAATGTGCCACCGTCCGGCGTCGTCCAATTAACAAATGTTTGCCCGCTTGGGATCGTCGCGGAAATATTGACCACCTCGCCCGCGTTGTGTGGGCTTGCTGGTGTGCCGGTTCCCCCAACGACGGTTAGCGTATAGCCATCGTTGTTACCATCGCCATCGCCTTCGATAGTGAATTCCTGGTCGATACTCCACGCCACGTTACCCGCTGGATCTTCCGTTTTAGCCCTCGCGCGATGCGTCCCAGGTGAATAAGTGTTGCTGATTGTATAGTTGCCCTGGGAGTCAGTGTTGCCACTGGCTGTATTCTGGCCTTCAACGTATACCCACACTGGGTAATTGCTGGCCGTTGTATCGCTGCTAACGAATCCGGTGAACGTGGCCGTCCTGCCGTTGACTGTGACAGGCATCAACGAAATAGCTAAGTTTTCATTGATGTCACCGCATTGGCAATTCGTTGGGCTGATCTCGCGACACGATTGGGAATCTTGAAGACTGACCACCAACACTGTTCGTTTTCGCATCATCGGTAATGCGTCAAACGCCCAACCATTGAATCCAACGTTATTGCCTGATGGTTCGAATGTTACAGGCTTCATGCTAAATTCAATACATTCAACGATTTCAACTTCTGCAAACTGCACGACTGGAACAAACCAAGGTCGACGAATTGTGTTACCGTAACTGGTAGCGGCCACGGTCTCAGTATCGTAACCCCCACGATAGCCCAGGATTATTGAACCTTCGGGCATGCTGCCGTTATCCATTTGATTCAGTGGATACACTAAGACGTAATTATCTTCTTCGGTGAAATTCTCAGAAAAATTGTGTTGAGGGTTAACGCTCAGCGTCTTGGCTTTGTAGTAGTATTTGTTGACAATCGTCCCTTCATCGCCCGTATAGAGTTTTTCAGAAACGATTTTCAAATAAGAAAACTGAGGGATTCCCACTTTAGGTAGCTGTGGGATTTGATCCTGATCGTACCCGCCATTCCCATCGTTGCGAAACTGTCGAACCATTTCCGCCACCACTGGGGCTGTCGACTTCGATAATGTAAACCCGCCATTCATGATAAATTCCTGTCGTTTTGTAAACTTAGAACGGGAGATTGTTGGTGAAATTAAGTGGCTTTGCAATTCGATATGGTAAGTAAACATCGGGATCGCCAATGTTCTTTAGCCCGCCTTGGCCGTTCAGCAAAACAGGCTTCGTCACGTTTTGGCCAGTGACCTCATCAATTGCGTGAACGTGCCTGCCGTCAGCGTTCAGATACTTGTAACCTTGATCGAGAATCCAATACGGATGGAATGGTATCTCTTCGCAATGTTCAATTACCCAGGTACTCGCGACAAATGCGATATTGTTTTCCGCCGAATCAGTTCCGGCCACCCTGGTGATCAGACACGAACCCGGCGGCTTCCCTCGCCAAATGTCGGTGTTGTAACAATTCACGAATGACTTTTGAACGTTTTCAGGGAACGTGGCTAGATTCTTTTTGAAGGTCAGAATCTGAAACGGAGTCGGTATCCCTGGGATACTATCGAACGGCTCGAAAGCAGAATTATTGAATGTATCGTTGTCTAAGTCTTCCGTCCAATAAACCAGCTTCGTCGTAGTGTCAGTGTCTAACGTGTACCGCCTCAGCAATGGATTCGGGTTAGGCGTTTGAATTGTTGGCGGATCGTTTAGGCCACCGCCCGGCGCACTGACATCTTTGCCCGCGAACTCGCCGGGCAATGCGGATTCAAACCGTACATCAATAAACCACTCAAACGGTGATTCCGAACTGGCCGTTATCTGATGATCGACTGCGTAGGCCCCGTAATCTACTTCCGTGGGAGTTTGGTAATAGGCCCCACGCAACGGAATCACCAGTGAATTAGATGCCGTCCACGGGCCATCGTAGACGTTATTGGTAATTGATCGATATCGTTCCTGATAAATCCTCTGGCCATTTTTATCGATCCCGCCTTTGCGATCCGACCACAACAATTCACACGAAACTAATGCCATATATCACCTTAATTATTGTTGATTTTGATTAAATCTGTCCAGCGACTTCCATTTTTTGAAGCTGCAACAAGATCGATTTACCGTTGTCGACGTTTTGTTTGTGCAATTCTCGCTGCCGTGTGATTTCATTGGCCACGCGATCCATCGGCCCATCCGGCTTCTCTAATGCCTTGAAGTGATAATTAAAACTCGATTCCGCCGATTCCTTAGAACCGTACATCGCTGCCGTGGCGCGACTGTTTTGGGCTGCCGTTGTACTGGGAATTAATGCGTTCGCCGCTAGTGCCAATTGTTCCTCGTTGATCTTGTTCGCGTTAAACGCATCCATCAACCCTTGGTAATCCAACTTCAATTTCTGATCGAACGTTTCCCCCTTGGCTAAATTCAACCCGCGTTCGATGGATGTTTTCATCCGATCCAATTCGCGGATCTCATCAAGGTAATCGCGAACCTTGGCGGCGCCAACACCGAACGAACGATTGATCGAGTCAATCTTCTTATCCAATTCGGTCTTACCAATCCCTTCAATCGAAGTGGTCAAATCGCTGTGGATCTGAGTAACCTGCTTAATGGCGCCCAGCTTCATCAGGTTGTCGATCATTGGGGCAGTCTGTTCATTCAGCTTCGAATACTTGCCCGCTAGTTCCTCGATCTTTGCGGCCTGGGAATCGATCCCGATAGACTTTGTCGACTTGGTCAATTCCTCTTCAATCTTGACCGCTTCGCCTTCGAACTTCTTCATCATCTTTGCGACCCAATCCATTCGCCTGGGATCGCCGACAGCCGGTTCCGCGTTCGCTAGTTCTGCGTTGGTCTTATCAATGGCGTCATTTAATTCTTGCTTGAATTTATTCGCGTCCCAGTTCAATAGGCCATCAGCGAACCCGCGCATATCTTTAATGTTTTCTTTGTTTCTTTTGCGATGATCTCGCATCCCTTCCATTGCATCAGTGAATATAGACCCGCCTGTAATGCTCTCAGAAACACGGGCCACTCTTGCCACCTGAATTAAACCTAATTCAAGCTTGTCGATCCCCCAATAAATGGTTGCTATCGCCTTGGTGAAACCAGCGGTAAAATCGAAAGTAAAATCAACTACTCCCGCCAAAACTGAGACTAGTGTCTTAGCGTAATCAGTCGCGTAGGTTTTCGGATCCATCGAATCCAACGTATCGTTGTACCGACTCAGCAATGAAGATAAGTGTTTCTCAAATACCGGGGCAGTGCCCGCGAACAGATCGCCCAGGTGCGAATAGACTTGCCCGGTCTTTTTGAAGTACGGTTCAATGAATCGATCGATCCCGTTTGCCAACGGCTCTAAGCCACGCATCAGCCCAGGGGCCATCGCTTGCCACATGCCTTCGGTCGATTCGATAATACGGTTCTTGGCCCGCTGATATGAAAACGCTGCCTTAGCTGATTGCTCATCGACCACCAACCCCAGATCCATTCCGCGTGCAAATCGCTGCTGAATCTTCTCCGGGCCTTCAGCGATCAACGGAAGAATATCGTCCGCGTATCGCTTGAATAACTTTTTGCCAACGTCCAATTGCTCAAAGTTGGATAGCTTGGACATGGCTTGAGCGATCTTCAATAACCGTTCATCCACTGGAAGATCGGCCAGTTCTTCCGCCGATGTGCCAATCGACTTGAACAGATCGATCGCGCCTTGTTCCCCGGCGATCCCGGCGCCCATTGTTTCGCTTAGTTCTTGGATCGCTTCTTTGGCCGCATCGATCCCACCAACCGCATAGGCTACTTTGGATATCCCTTCGATTGATTCGCCCAGGATCTTCGAAGCCTTGACCGTCATCACCGCCTTTTCTTGATAGGCTTCAATGCCGTCTGTAATGCGATCCCACCACGCCGCGGCGCCCGCCATCGCCCCAGTAGCGAACATGGCCCCAATGCCGGCTACGCCCCCAACCAGCCCCGCCTTAGCCATCCCTGGGAGCGAACGAAACAGTCCACCGATCCGGGCATGGAAACCAGTGATATCCTTCTTGGCTTGGGCCAGCCCCTGGGAAACACCCGTTGCATCCGCGTTAATGTGGAAGCTTGAACCACCAATCGAAGTTTGCGACATACCTTCCCCCTTAGACGGAATACCACCCTGTTTTTCAACGCTGATCAGATGCCCATTGCGGGATGTCGGCTACCGCCGTTCTGGCCAATAACTTCGCTTGAAGTAACTTTGTTTTTCGCTTCGGGTCATTTGAGATTGCTTCCCGATAAATATCGGGGATGATCTTTTGTGGGTGTACTCTTACCGGTGATAAACCGCTAAGTAACGATGAATGGGCCACTATCGCCAGCCGCGTCCGCTCTTCATTCGCTCCGAACGGCTCGAACTCGGCGAACGCTTGCCACGTGGCCCATTCATCGTATGGAATCATTTTGACAAATTGTTCAATCGACATCCGATAATGAAATGCGTAACGAACGATCAATCGATATTCTGGGTCATCGATCAATTTTTTTTTGCTACTTCTAACGGGCTTGGCGGTTCTTCCTTCTTGGCCCCGTCCGGCTCATCAACTTCGATCTTAGTCGGATCGATTAGTTCATTTGCAACTAGGGCATCAAAGTAAATACGGTCAATCAAGTGACCGCCGACCGCGTCCATCATTTGCAAGACTTGATCGTAATTGAACTTGGGGAACAATGGTTCGCCATCTTCATAGCAAACAGACAGTGTCACCACTAGCGCCATTTTGAAAGCAGTGTAACACTCTGACTTCTTCCAATCGATGCCCGCTTTAGTCAGGTGATCAATCAGTCCCTTGTTCTTTTCCTTCCATTCCTCGATCATCGTCGAATTGCGCATCAATTCCGCTAATCGCCACTTGCGAACATGCACGTAACTATTGAACGCCGGGATCATGATCGACTGGCGAACCGTGGTGTCAACCACTTCGCCACGAAAGAACCTCGCCAAATTGTAGCGGGCCAGTTCAAAATCTTTTGCCATGTTCATCCTTTTCGATTTCGATGTTATCGGTTAATTGGTGCAAACGATCCAGCCTCAAGATTAAGGGGCAGTGTCCCAGGTCACCGACGAACGCATTTCCGAATCGAACTTGATCATCATTTCCGATTCGGCCTGAAGTGGATCGACCTTCGCCCCTAACACATCGACCGTGAACGTCGCACGTCGCTTATCGGGGAACGTCACACGTGCCGGGACATTCGTGTTCTTGAGGGCTTGTAACCGAACTAATCGTGGCGCCGAATAAATCTGACTGAAGGTAAACTTCCCTTCCTCGATCATCCCTTGACTGACCAGCCGCCGCCGCCCAGCGCCCGCCGTAATAGTAGGCGTCTTGATTCGATTCGTTTGTTCGTCAGGAACATCGATATCAGTCGTGTCTAATACCACCACGAACGCCGCACTAGCTCCATCGCCCAGTTCCAACACCGCATCTAAGCCAGTCATTGAACACCCCCTTAAGGATTTTGACGTATCTGCAATTTCACAAACAACACTTGATTGTCGCCGTCTAGATCGCCATCGACTGACGAATCAACGATCTGTGCTAAACGGATTGAACCCCCGTTGCCTTTACCGTTGATTTTCTCGCTGATGATCGATACCACATTATTCACTTCTGACAGTGTGTTTCCGCGCACAGTCAATTGAATTTGTGCGTAGCTCGTTCGGAACTTGTCCGGCGTGCCATTCATGCCAATCATTTTCATTGGTGGTTCGTGCCCAGTTTGGGCATAGACCAATAAGGGGAACGCTTCGTCTTGATCGGGGATCGTGGGATAAATACGATCTCCGACTACCTGAGTGATCTCTGGGAAAGTCACCAGCCACTGGTAAAATATCGTGCCCGCGTTGAGTGCATCCATTATCGTTTCTTCGCTTTCTTTTTGTAATGGGCTTTGCCAATTTCGTAACCGAACACCCTCATGATCTCTTGGTTCACGGCCCCCTTAGTCACTTGCTCAGCTTGGGCCATGAAGTCATCAGGCTTGGCCCCAGGGTGTTTGTTCGGTGGACGTTCTGGATTGGGAAACGGTGCCCCGCCCCCCTTTCTCTTGGCGCCCTTGTACGTGTAGTGTTTTTTCGTCCCCTTCCGAACCAAGTGGCAATACTTGGTGGGCATGATCTTCAACCCCTTGAACTTGCCTTTGCGAAACCGCTTGATAAATCGGCGTCGTGGGCCAGTAACCGCATAGGCCCCAGCCGGGATCTTTCGCGGCTTGGCCACCTTGGTCGATAACGACATTGCCAACGCGCCAGATCGCCGGGGTGATAATGCTTTGGCCGCGTTCCGATAGATTCGCCCACCCGACCGGACAGCCTTTTTGCTGATCGCGGTTAGCTTTGCGGGCTTCAATTTCTCGATTACTTTTTCAATGTCTTGATCGATTCGAATTGACGTCTTGATTACCGGTATCAAATCAGATTTCATGGTAATCCCCCGGTGTGATCTCTATGGTGAAGCCTGATACTTAGTGACCGTCGCAATTGTTTCGTTTGCCCTTCGATCCGCTCGAACGCCTTGAATTTCCCATCGCTCTTCCGTCAGTGGATCGGCCAGATAGTCGGTAGCCTTCACGGGTAGCAATCCATGAATCCTGATCTCGCCAGCAACTTGGGTTAACACTACCCCCGACACTTCGGATTCGCTGGCCGCTATTTCATCCACGTTTGCAAAACAGTTGCCCGTTACCGTCTCATTCTCCAACGCTTGCCCAGTGGCTACGTCTTTCGTTTTGGTCACCTGAATGATTTCCAAGTACCGATCATACTCACCGATATTCATTGTTCGCCCTGGGTCGTGCCCTACGTTGTTTCGATCCACTGGCCATCAAAGTATGTAGCCAAAACACCATTCAGCAACATCAAGTAACCGTCGCCGGATTCCAAGTTATAGCGATCATCGCCACGATTCCGGTACAGATCGGCCACCACGTACAAGAATCCCATTACCAAATCGTTTGGGATCGCTGATTCAGTGGCGTAACCGGCCACCGCCCTGATCGTCACTGAATCGCCAGTGGCGCCCGGCCACGTCGAACGCAACTTCAAGCGATTCGATATCCCATCAAAAACATAGTGCGACGGATCGACCACGGTATCACCGTTTTCGATGTCATCTATCTTGACCGATACGATTGACTGGATCGGCGTGAATGGCAACAAGTAGAAGCCACGGCTACCAAACCCATTCGAATACTGCACGTCAATCGTTTGCGTTCGGAACCGGATCCTCGACATACCTTCCAATCGAGTTGCTGCCGACTTTGCGTACAGTGACAATACATCGTCTTCAGCGTTGCCCGTTGATACTCGGATATGTTTTTTAATCGTGGCCAAAGAAACTGGCAAATCGGATGCCGGTGTCACGGTTCGCATAAACAGTTCTTTGGCCACGATATCACCCCCTTGATTGACGTTACCTTACTTTTTCTTCTTAACCTTGGTTTCCGTGTCTTCCGGTGGAATGCCCAGGGCGCCCACTTCGGAATCGTCCCTTGAGGCTTCACTATTGTTCCCCGGTGCGGGTGCGGGTGTAGTTGGCGTACCCGTTTCCCCTGGGACCGTAACGTCCGGGACAATTTGCGGCCCAGGTCGTCGGGTAATATCGACCACGGCCCCGCCACGATCATAGTTTTCAGGCAAGCAACAATGACCGACTGCAATCAATCGCTCAGCTTCGTTCTCACCTACAAAAAACTTTTGCCCTGGGTTAAGGTTGAAATCGTGCCCCGCCATCGACACCAACGCGACCACCAGCACTTTTTTCTCTTCGCTCATATCGCCCTCTGGAAATAGAAAAGGGACAGCCACAATAGCTGTCCCCCAGTTATTCACTGTTGATTAAGATTACACGGCCATTTGCAACACTTTGACCGCGCCAGCACTTGCCAGCAACAAACGGCCATCGAACCGGCGAAGGTAAACGAACCCGGTTTCATCCGTGTCCGCGTAGCGTTCGTCCATCCGCTTCATCACACCTTGGCCCACGTACCGCGTTTTGTATTGCTTCAAGTCGCCGAACAAAATCGGCTTAGTCGTCGATGCAATCGCGGCCATGTCCCGATTAGTAACAACTCGCTTACCGAACAGCGTTTGGATATTGTCATCCATCTTCCACAGTGGCTGCCCGGTCGAATCCTTCAATTTCCGAATCACGGCCACCACCGCATCCCGCATCATCCACGCGCAAGACGGGGAATTCCTGTAGGCGATATCGACTGAATGATACAAGTCAATCAGATCATCGTAAGTAATCGCTGCGTTCGATGCGGCTGTTTTCCCGATCAACGCTTGGGGCACGATCCCGAATGGCTGGCTAACACCCGTCCCAGTTGTAGCGAACAACGAATACGCTTTGGACAAACGTTCGCCGAACATTGCCCCCAGCAAACCGACGATATCAATCGCCGAATCAACTAGTAGTTCACTCGATATTTTGACAATGTTTGAAGTGAACTTCCACGCGTTCATCAGTTCTTGCCCGAAAGGCGTCGTGACATCCTGGCCGATCAATGCCGCCTGCCCAACAATGCCACCGATGTTTGCGCGATCGTCACCGGTGGGCCACCGCATTTCCACCCCGGTATCCGTCGTGATCATATCGACCAATGACAGGAATTCGGAAAAATCCTGCATTGCTTGGGTGAACTGAGTGACGAACGATACGGGCACTAACGCCCCGCCGATGTTCGTGGGTGTCGTTGCGTAAGCCCGCGTTTCTGGTCGCTTGATTCCGTGGTCAATACGTAGCGTCTTGCCAGTCGTGTTGAACTTGAATCGCTTAGTCAACAACTCTTCCTCAGAATTCAAATCGACTTCACATTGCCGCTTCGCCCAAATGGTGAACAACTGGTCGTTAATGTACTTAACCGACTCATCGTTCTGATGCCGCTTTTGTTGGGCCTTGTGATCGCCAACAATGGTATCATCGTCGCTATCTTCTAGCCCAGGGATGAACTTATCCGCATCCGCGATTCGCTTGGACTGTTTCGCCATTCGCTCTTCACGGTCAATCAGCTTGTCCCACTTCTCAAAGTCGGCGCTAGCCTGATCGAACTTCGCGTTCTCTTCCGCAGTGAAGTCACGCGTTTCTTTAGCGGTCACACTATGCAATTGTTGCATCGCGTCATGCGCCGCTTTACGGTTCTGAATATACTGTTTCAACAACATTGGTCACCTACCTTACTCGAATCTCTTCAGATCAATAAACGCTTAATCACGCTACTCGGAACGCAATCTAAACGTGATATTCTGTTATTCGAAGTTGAATGGATGTGACGGTTGATCGGGCAATTAAGTTGGGTTGTTCATCGCCATCTGTTGTTGCTGAAGTAACAACAATCGCTCTCGCTGCCGATTCGCTCGTTTCGCGTCATCGCTTTTAGCAAACCAATTGTTTCGGTGTAACTCTCGTTCGGTGGCGCTCCTGGATCTCGCCGATACTTCGGAACTCGCGTAGGCTGGATTCGTCACGGGTGATACATCGACCAGATCCGCGACGTGGCGTTCGATGATCAGCCCGCCATCTTCCAAATCAATAAACTTCGTTTCAACTGGGTAAAACCCAAACGATGAACCGGTGATATCTTTCCTCATGGCCATTTGCCAGACGTCTTGGCTAATCGTCGTCTCACCCACGTCAATCGTGTAGTAAAGCCCTTTGGCGTCAACCCGTAACCGCAACGTCCCCGAAGCTGTTCGACCCAACAAGTGATCGAAGTTGTGGTTAAACAAACCAACAACGTCTTTCCCTTCGGTTAACGATTTGTTGAAAGCTCCGGGCATGATTCGTTCAACCACGCCGGGCCATAGCTGGTATTCCGTCCCTGGGTCGTTCGGGTCGTAGAACACCGACGCATAACCTTCAAGGATTTTTTTGTTGTCTTCAGTCCGGTGAATGACGTCACCAGATCGGAACTGGACTCGCTTTTCGATCTTGTCCCGATGTTGCCCGTTAATCACATCATCAGATGGAACTACTACTCGCCGATTGTTCTTATTCATTGATCTCCCCTAATTGGCTTTGGTCAACCCCTGGTAAATCGTCCCAGGGCCAAACGTTCGGATCCGCTCCAACGCTTCCCCAATGCCCTGGCCATTAGATACTGATTCTTTGATCGTGCGAACGAACAGCCCGATCATTTCGGTAGCGATCACTTCCGGCCCTGGGACATTTGCTAAGCCTGCATCGCGCAACGCCGCAACGACTGGCCCATAGTTTTCCTCAATGATACGCCCGTGTTCCGCGACTGCGTGACGCTCGAACATTTCTGGATTGGCCAGCCGCTCCGCGTGCGCCGCCACTCGCTTTAGCATCCGGGCTGAAACTTGATTGATGATCGATTGCAATCCCTGGCCGATCATCAACAATCCTGGATTGCTTCGCTGGCCTTCGTTGTCTTGGCCCTGGGCTGGTGTTGGATTGGGCGCCGGGGTTGGTGTTGGGTCCGTGGTCGTGGGCAACTTCCCGAACGGAATCGCCATCATGGCCGCGATCTTAGATTCGTCCAACGGTGGGTAACCAAATATCTCACGCCCTTCGTTGATTTCCAATACTCGCGTATTGACTAACTTCATCACAACATCAGTTTGGACGGCCACGTTCGCGCGATTGATTTCGCTATAATCAAAATCGCATTCGTGGGTTTTTCGCTGCAATTCGTCAAGCAATTTTCGATTCCCTTCCTGGGACATCCGCATTAACCAACGAACCAAAGTATCATCGAAGTAACTTTGATTTTCAGCATCAAGCGAATTATAAGCCACCTTCGACGAATCCCCTAATTTGTGTGGGGGCACACCGAAGATGTTCGCTACGTCAATTGCGTCACGTGCCCGCACTTCAACCATTTGTGAATCCCTGGCCGATGCCGCGCCAATATCTCCGTATTCGGCGCCCTCTTCAAGGATCGCTACTTTGTGGGCATTCGATAATCCAGAATGCAATCGTTCCCACGATTCACGCATGTTAGTACGTGCTGCATCAGACAGTTTTTTAAGGCTCTTGATGTAGCCGCCCGGCTTACCATTTTGTTTGAAGTACCTCGCGCCAAATTCCCTGGCCGCGATCATCGCCCCAATACTGTCCTTAGACAAATGCAATCGGTTGTAACCAACCAAATCTTTCCCGATACCACGCAAGTGGAAAATATCTTTTTCAGGTATCTTCGATGTCGATCCCCGATTCGTGTAAATGTAAAACAATTCGCCGCCCTGGGTGAATGGGACGACAGAATCCGAATCGAGAATCGGCAACTCGATAGGCTTGCCGTTCTCATCGCGATGGATGTAGGCATAGGCGTTGCCCAGGATTAAAGCCTGGGAAACCATGATTTCCTTCCAGACGAACGGAGTCATCCACCGGGACGGATTACGATAGAGCAAATCGTAAATTGGGTGTTCAGGCACTTCTTTCTTTTGCTTCCGATTCCCGTTCACCAACTCATATACCAAGAACGGGAGTTTCGCGACGTCACCTGAAATCAATTCGATCGCTCGAAGAATTGGCGAATAACCCAGGGCCTTTTTCTGAGTAACCCGAACTCCGCTGATTGACTCGCCGCCACCCCCAAAGGCTTCAAGCAATTCATACGTCAACTTGTTCTTTGGGTTTTCCGCGCCCCCGTTCAACTCGCTACGTGAAACTTGATTGACCATCTCACGGGATAGCCGACGATTCTTCTTGTTCCGATTCCGATTGCGTTTCACTCGTCGAACCCCCGATGCGCGTAAGTGTCGTCTGTGTCTTCGTCCTTGGCGATCATGCGACCGACCGCCATAATACCCGCCGCCACTCCGTCAATCTTGTTCCGCGATAGCTTCTTACTGGGCATCTGAAGGCCCTGGGCATTGGCCACGATCAGCCGCGCGTTACCGACCATCCACCGCATGACGTTGCTGCCGTCGTGCGATAACGCTTCAGATTTAACAGCTTCCTCGAATGTGGTTGTCGGCTCATTGTACGTTTGGGCATTCTGTGTAAATCTCGCCATCGATACACCAGCCTTGACTAATCGAGTCGCGATATCGTTCGCGTTGAACGGATCATAGGCCACCGAATGAAGGTTGTACTTATCCGATTGTTCGACAATGAACGTATAAATTGCTTCGTAGTCAATCACGCTCCCAGCCGTAAACGTGATATCTCCACTTGCGGCCCACTGGCCTAATAGGTCTTTTAACTTCTCACCTGCTTTGTTGTTCGGTTCTTCGGGGGTCCACACCCACACTTTCAAGTGGAATCGACGGATCCCCTTGTGGAAGCCCAGGGGAAACGCTAACGCGAATGCGGCCAAATCGCGGGTGTTCGCCATGTCAAGCCCACCATAGCAAACCGCATTTTCAGGTAGAACCAATCGCGGCTTAGCGCACTTATCCCAGGCCAGCGTAGGTATCCACGTATCGATTGCATCCGTCCGCAAACCAAAACGATTACGCAAATGAATCTTGGCGGATCCGGGCTTCCGTTCAATGTCGCCGATCACCGCTGCTAACTTGTCTTCACTAACTGTAACGCCCAGGTTCGGATTCCCCTTTGGCCAATTCTTTGGATCCCTGAAATCGTCCCCCACATCAAGACAGGCCACGAACGCAAAGTGATTATCCGCTGGCATGTGACCTTCTAAAATCGATTCGGCGTCATTCCTCAACTCAGAATAAATCGACTCGTCACCAAACCCACCAGCCGTGGTGATAACCAACCCTAACGCCTGATCGCGGGCATCCGTTCCGGTATCCATCACGTCGTACAATTCGCGGCTTTTCCATGCGTGAATTTCGTCCGCAATAAAGCCCGAAGGATTCAGCCCGTCCAATGTCCCCGAATCGCTCGACAACGGTTCTAACTTCGAATCGATATCCTCAATCCAAATCTGATACTGATAGAACGTCAAGAATCCGGCGATGTCCCCGCATGCCCTGGCCAATGATTTCGCATCGTTGAAACAGATCCGGGCCTGTTCTTTTTTCGTGGCTAGTGTGTAGACTTCGGCGCCGATTTCATCATCGCAAACCAACAAGTACAACGCAATCCCCGCTGCCAATGTGGTCTTACCATTCTTTCGGCACACTTCCACAAACGCCCGCGTGAATCGCCTGTAACCGTCTATGGATTTCTTCCAGCCGAAAATTGAACCAACAATAAACTTTTGCCAGTCGCTCAAAATAAATCGCTCGCCCGCGAAGCTCCCTTTGCGATGTGACAGCATGGCAAAGAAATCGATAGCATGATTCGCCGACCCTGGGCAGAAAAATAGGCCACGCTCCGCCGCCGTTTCCAAGTCGTCTAAGTGACGTTGACAAGCCAGTCTCACCCACTTAGACGTGATGATTTTGCCCGCGACGACTTGACTAGCATAATCGTAAACAGGGCAATCCGGTTCGCTCATGGTGTATTGCTAGTTTGTTTTCTCTTTCTTTGGATCCGGCTTGGGCTTCAACCCTTCTCCCCTGGGTGGTTTTCGTTTCATGAAGTCGAAGAACTCTTGCCGTTCGTTGGGCTTGCCTCGCTCGCCATTCCCCTTCAGCTTCTTACGGGACAACGGATTCACGCCGAACTCACGAACCGTCTTCACGATCATCGCATCACATTGACTGATGATCTTCAGTAGCGGGTGGGTCTGCAATGCGCCGTTGGGGCTTTTGAAAACCAGTGAACCCAGGGAATCGATTTCACGACTAACCTTTATTCGCCTTGCAACTGCGTCAACCAGTTGCCACAACGAAATAAAATCGGCCCCACGAATATCGCATTCCTCGGCGATCAGCGGAACGAGATGATCCCAAACCGCCTGTTCTTCTTTGCCTAACCACTCAGGGCAATCGAGAACTGATTGGCGTTTCTTTGCGATTCGTGCATAGTCAACTTTTTTCTTTCGACCACGGGCCATGATCTACCCCTTCCGGGAAATATCGGCGTTGTTTCGTGGCGTCCCTCGATCCATCACTGGGCGCCAAACCTTCCACAACAACCCAACACATGGAATCAACGAAACAAAGAATATCCAAATGTAGTCATAATCCACTGGTTTTCCCCTGTTTTGGCTTATTCGTGTACCCGTGCGAAAAATCCTGCAACAATTTTTGAATCCGGCCACGGTTAGGTCTATTGTCTAAAACCTATTAAAACGTCAAGGTATCTACATGCCATTTTGACAGTTCCACGTCAATTTACAGCCGTTTCCATGTTATTCAACGCTGGATTCTACCTATTTTAACGTCGAAACGCTCTCAACGTTTGTACGCTTATGCTCCGATCCTAGCAATCCGCTCGCGTTCTTCGCGTTCGCGTCGCTTCTCCCAGGCCTTCAGTCGCTTCTCACGGTATCGTTCGACGTCGATGCGTACATCGGGATTGGCAATCCGATAATCTCCCAGGTGACCGAACCCCAGGTGACAGCGGATACCACGCTTGGGATCATCGCATAGGGGGATCAGGTTCGCTAACACTAGCTCCAACGTCGGATCTTCATCGAACGGGACGATGTGGTGGGCCTCGATGTGGCGATTATGCCCACAAGCTGCACATACTCGGTTCGCGGGATTGGAATAGAAGACTTTAAGTGTCTTGGGCCAATCCTTGTGACGCTTCCGATTGATGGTACGCAACTGGGGGTTATCACCCTGGTAGATGATTAGTGCGGTCATGGTGTGCCTCTCGTGTTGTGTGGTCGTGTGGGTGTGGGCTTATGTCGTAATGTGGGGATATGGGCCACGGTTATCGGCTCATGGCGTCAATCAGTGATTCGATGTAGCTATCGTCCTGATCGCGATGGTGGGAGTCGTGCCGACCCTGGGCATTTCGGGGAAGATCATCGTATACCGCGTCTAGGTCTTCATCAGTGATGCGCCGTAATGCGGCTTCTTCTCGCTGCCGTTGTACCCATTCATTGTTGAATTGTTGGTTCGCCCTTCTCATGGTGTGCCTCTGGTGTTGATTGATCGCGTGATGCGTCTGCCCAGTTATTCCGTGTTGGGTCACCAGTCGTCGTATTCGGGGCTTGAATAAGAATCGATCGTCTTCTTGGCACTCTTCAGCTTGGTTTTACCATTTTGTTTCCAGTGCTTTGGGAATTCGATTCTATTTGATAGCTTGGCTACTTTTCTCACAAACGATTCGATTTCATCGTTCCTTGCCCGCCATCGCTTTCCTTCAATGTCGTTCGCCGAATCTTCTAGGTATTCAAGAATCAACGAAATAGCCATCCCTGGGATTGCAAGAATCATGAGCAGATAAGCCACTGGAACTAGGCACAACGTGGTAGACTTTACAATGAACCAGCGAACGCCTTCGGATACGCTCATGCGGTTCACCGAATCGGCCTGGGATTTCGCTAACTGGGCAAACCGTTCTTGCAAATCGCGTTCGATCATGTTGATCTTGTGACGATGGTTGTCAAGGCTAACTTTGTACTCGGTTAGTTGCCGTGCTTTCTTTTTTCGCCTTCTGCTGTTTGGCTTCTTCATTTACTGATCCTCACGTGTAATTCGCTCTTCCGTCCTGGGCTGCCGTTTCCCGATTCGCCTCAACTCTTTAAGCATTTCAGATTTCCCCTCATTGCCCTGGGCTTTATGCGTTTGGGGTGTGATTGAACTAATGAGAGTATGCAACTCTACATCAGCCGCCTTCGTTCGCTCTGGTTGATTCATCGCTATCGCTCCCTTGCTTCTTGGTTTTTCGTTTTCTGCCTAATGCTCCGTCACACTCAACCGATTTCCGCCCGTGGCACTTGGCGCACAAGCCTTGGAAGTTGGATTCACAATCTTCGCCGCCCTGGGACAATGGCGTGATGTGATCCAGTTGCGTTGCCGGTGTTAGCTTGCCCAGTTCAAGGCACATTCTGCAAAATGGATTCTGATACAAGTAAACCTTTTTCCGCTTTTGGTGATCGGCCCCATATCCACGCTGTTTAGTCGTCCGGTCGTGCCGTGGTTGATACCGTTGCGATTTCGTCCGGTAGGAACGTGGCCGATGGATTGGGGGCAGATCGCCGGTCATATTTACTTCTTTTTCGTTTGGGCTGTCTTGTTTAGCTTGGCGTTCTTTGCGGGCTTGTTCGGTTTCCTGGGCTGATCGTGCCGTGGTTGATCGGCCAGCCGCTCCGCGATGATTCGCCGGAACTTCTCTGATTGCTCGATACCCACGCTATTCCGCTTCAATCGTTTCGCCACGGCCAGCGTTGTCCCGGATCCCGCGAACGGGTCTAGGATCCAATCCCCTGGGTTAGTGGCCACCTTCACGATCCGTTCCAAGACCGATTCAGGCATTTGACACGGGTGTTCCGTTCGTTCGCGGGCATTGCCGACTAACCTGGGGAACTCCCAAACATCGTCAGGAATCTTGCCACCCGCCGCCGCTCGTTTATCGCCCATTCGCTGCCGTGCCGATTCGATCTTGATCGCGTCCGCGTTGAACGTGAAGTAATTAGGATCCTTGACGAAATAAAGGATATGCGTCTTAGAACGTGCAAACTTGGCTTTGCAGTTCGTGCCGAACGTGTAATGCCAGACAAGCCAATTACGCATCGTCAAGCCCAGGTCCTTCAGATTCATGGCATATTACGCCGCGTATTCGTCGCTGATCGCCACGAACAAACTACCCTGGGGGGCCAAGTGCATCGCTGCATAGTGGCAAGTCAGGTCGATGAATCGCGCGTACTCTTCGGGCTTCACCTTATCGCAATGCTCGCCGTGGTAGTCGTACCCGATCCCGAACGGTGGATCGAGAAAGATCAGATCGAACTGAACCGCTGGTGATCGAGCGCCAGTGAACGCGTTTTGAATTCGCTCGCCCTGGGTATCACGCGAACACGACCAATTACCAAAGACATCAAAACACGAACCGGGGAATAGTTGCGTGATCGGATCCGCATTAGTCGGCGTCCCAGGTACTACCCTGGGTGGGGGCATCATTCGTTGGACCATTTGTTTCACTCTCGATAAGGTTAAGTCGATCCGATCACCAAATCAGATCAGATCAGTTCCAAACGCTCTTGCATGGCCCACGTGGCCGTAAGCAGTAGCAGATAACTTGTGTCGAACGCCATCACGGATTCAGTGTTGTCACGATTCGACGAAAGGTAATCGCCTCGAAAAATTGAATCAGGGCCATAGATCTTGATCGCGGATTGGGCATCTTCGCCAACGGTGAACTCGAATTCCACCAGATCCGCCTTGATCGCTTCCACGGCTGCATTGGCCAGCCGCTCACGGAATTGGATCGCCTGATAGCTTGAAGACCGTTCGTGTCTTGCCCTGGGGAAATTTCCGTCGATTTTGCTGTCCATGATGTTGCTCCAATTTGGGGTTAGCGAACACCATGTTTTTCAAGACTGGGAACGGGGCAGAAAACGGGCCAAACCGCTCACCAGATTTCGCCCTGGGAGATGCCGGCGCCCAGGGGGGGTGGACCGACTTCATTGCCCTGGGCGCCCAGGGCTGGATTCCGGTTCTTGATATCGGCAATCAGATCGCCCACGAACGAATCTTTCCCCGTGGCCTTCGCTCGCTTCTTGGGGGCTTGTCGACCGGGGGCATTTTGCTTGGCCCATTTATCCATAACGAAACTTAGATCAACGTCTAAGTAACGGGCCAGTCGCTCATCCACCCGATCAATCGAACCCGCTTCCTTGAACCCGCGTTTCCTTGACAGCCAGTACAGTTCATTTAAACCTTCCCACCCGTGTTTCGCAAACGCTGCTTTGACGATCTCGAAAGGGATATTAAAGCTATCCGCTAGTTCATCAAATTGCTGATTCATCATTTCGGCGTTGTATTGCTTGATCTTCTCATAATCCGATTCCGTTTTTTCAAAATCCTTCACCTTTATCCATTGGGCAAAATCGGGAATCGGCGTTGAGTTTCCGAATGGCGTTGAGGCTATCAATCCGCTGGCACTTTTCTTGCAATTCTGGCCGTAGCGGTTATACAATTCGAACTGTTTAGCGATTTCGTGCGGATAATATCGACTAGGCAACATATCGCGAACAGATGCCAGATTGCGAACTTGGCCGATTGTAGCGGGCTTTTGATCGGCCAGCCAACTCGCCGCCGCCACGGGAATCGGCTGGCATCCCAAGGCCCTGGGATCGCTGATATTGGCCCTGGGCGCTACTTGGATCGTTTCGGTAGTGTTCTGAATCGTTTCGATAGCCTGGGAAGGCCCCAGGGCATCGGCTACGGCCCAAAACCACGCCACGACGCCGGGAGTCGCTTGGATGAATTCCGCTTGGCCGATCCAGATCGACGATCCACCCGAGTTTTTTGGAAGCTGGATGAACTCGGTTGATTCTGCTATGTAGGCTTCAGTTTCCGATTGCATGATTTCCGCTGATTGTGAAAGATATTCGATAATTGATTGGCGGTTCGTGCGGATTTTTTCGATTATCGCGGGGTGTGGTGATCGGCCCGATAACCGAATTTGCGGGTTAGGCAATTCGGTTATCGCGATCGCGGTTCGATTGTCTGATAAATCGTTCAGTAGCTGATATAGCTCTTTATCGGTCATGGTTCTTTCCTGGTTACATCAGGCGCATAAGCATAAGAAGCCCTTTTCAAGCGAACTTTTCTAATGCGGGTAACACGCTTTGAATTTACTTGCGGGCATCAATCTTCACTGTTTGGGTAGACATGAAGCGAACTAACGTTAATTCGCTTCACCTGCGTATAACTCTTTTTGTTTCTCTTCTTATGTACTTATGAAAGAAGAAGAAAAGCCCAATCAGACTGAAAAACAAGGCGAAATTTTCATAAGTTAGGCCATAAGTTTCGGACATCGTTTCACTTATGTGTCTTATGACCTCCTTCGATCTGTCGCTTACAAGTAATAATGTCATAGAGTCTGATTAAAGTCACCTTTCGATCCTTCACTGGGGCCATTTAGCTTGTTTCTTTCAACCGTATGATTGTGCAAATTCATTTCTGAATAATCTTCATCTAACGATATCCCAAAGTAAACGTAGGCGTTCTTCTTGATGTCCTTGCACCAAATTGTTTCGCCGCGAACATTAACAATCGTCAACAGCTTGTGTAAGAATTGCATCTTCGTTACTGCCTCATCCGTCTTCAGCTTCTGATTCTTCTCAAGCCATTCATTCCACGCCGTGTAGAGGTTCTCTAACGATGTGGTGTTGCCCTGGTACACATAGCAACATTCATTGACAAAACTCTGAATCGGGCTGGTTGCTTCACCTGTGATCCTTAACGATTCTCGCGATGATCTCGGTTCAATGAAACGCCCCGTTCGCTTTAAGCATCGATACCCCTCGACTGCCCAGTTAAATATCCCTTGAAGTTCGGCCATCAGTTTCGACTTTAACTCAAAGTCTTCTCTCCCCACAAAATCATTTACATTGATTTTGACCAACGAATATCTTGAAGCCAAGGCCCCTGAATCATCGTTGAGCAATGGGATTTCGTTTGAAACAATGATTGCTCTGGCTTTCAAGTAAACAGTAACTGGTGGCTTGTATTTTCGTTGGATCGTTATCGATCCCTGGCCCGACAAATTCAACAGGTCTTCAAGTACTTTGCGATTGGATGTACTGTCTTTAGAGAAACGGGCATCTTCAAAGAAAGCTGCGGTTTTACCAATTAAATCCTCTTTACCAAAGTTATAGTTGAATGTCGATTCATTCACTGACGTCCATGACGAATCACCAAGAAGGGATTGCATGATATTGGCGATGGTCGTTTTCCCAGTTCGCTTCTTGCCAATGATCAAAAGAATTTTGTGCATCTTCGTATCGTTAGACAGAATGTAACCAAACCATTGTTGCAATAACAAGCGTGACTCATCATCACCGGGGAATATCGAATCTAGAAACTTATGCCACTCAACTGGATGATCGGGCTTTCTTTTGGGAAGGAAATTAGTACCGGTCGTCGCAAACAGCTTTTTAGTTACTGGGATCAATGGATGTGGCGCATTGGGATCATCAAAGGAATCCAATGTAAACGAACCTTCTGGTGTACAGATAAGATCGCTTACTGATCCACCGCCGTGGGCTTTGATCAAGTCGTTGAATTGGCTGCTGTTTCCTCGCCACGATGGAGAATCTTTGGCAACGCTAACCAATGAAACCAATTCGTCTTTTGTTGACGAACGATGTGTTCGAGTGATGTCGGGCATGCTTTTCAATCGATGCTCTTCATCTACCCCTTCTTCTTCTTGCATGAATTGAAGGTAATCAAAGTGCAGTTTGCAAAAATTGCTGCAACTGGGGGTGATAATCTCCCGGTCAATATAATCCTCATTGACCATCTGATACCTTTTCAGTCTCGAATCCCACATGTACCAAGAAGCATTGTGATATGCGATATCACACCCATCTTTGTCCGTGTAATTCCCGAAGATCATAGCGGCCATCGCCTTTGCATTTGTGGGCCTCACGTATCGAATTATCTCTGACAAATTTTCGAAATAATTCATGGCGTGTTCTTCGATCATCTTGAACCAACCAACAAAATCATCTTGGTAACTAAGTGCGTTGTCTTGCTTTTCTTCAGCAGTCAACCCCGTATCAATCGAATTCGTATCCGCTGAATACTTCACCTGTTCGTTCTTCTCAGTGACGTAATAGACGCCCCCGTCTTTTGTGGTTCGCTCAATGATCGTCACGCCAGATTGGGTGACAATTCGATTGCCCTTGATCTGCAACTTCGGTGCCGATGGTTCAGCGGCTTCAGGTGTCCCCAGTGCAATCAGCTTTTCGATTTTCGACACGGGCTTATTCTCTTTCACATCGTCATCGACCTGGGCGCCCATGCTATTTTCGTTGTTCAGTTCCTTCAGATGATCATCGTCCGTGATCACTTGGACGTGATCGCTATCATCGTTCAGCCTGTTCAAACTGGCAAAGTAATCGGCGTCGGTGATCATGGGCATATCGTCCGGGTGTGGTTCATCAAACTCGAACGGCTCCGCCTCGGCAATCGAATCGTGATCGGCCACGCTGCCCGCCACGTGAATTGCCGGGGCCAAAACTCGATCGACCTCAATTGACGGGGCCAAAACTCGATCGAACTCCGTCAACT